>ERZ839947.666-NODE-666-length-43063-cov-9.836821_pt1 | contig 43063 bp, 36 predicted proteins | sample MGYA00519908_ERZ839947 | MGnify/ENA primary metagenome ERZ839947 (study PRJEB31850, sample SAMEA3708857) | human gut metagenome | biome: human gut; feature: human-associated habitat; material: faeces | place: China | collected 2014 ... | reverse complement strand
CTTGATCTCCACTACAACCATCAATGTCAATGCTTTCAATTGTCCTTATTAATGCATTTGCAAAAGAATTATTAATTTGAAGTATAATATTTTTCAATTCTTGATCTCTAATTTCAGCTAGTTTAATTGGAAATGGTTGAATAGTTCTTTGTTGCATCCTCTCAATCATTCCTTTATAAACTGTAATTGAAAAATCATTTAAACTTTGAGACAACCTAATTATATCCATAAAAAAGGTTAAATTATTACATATATCCTTTTCGCTTGAAAGTTCAAACATATATGGATCTATCAATATATTCATAACAATCCCTTTCTCTCCAGCGAAGCTTCCAGTATCGCATTTAACAGTTCCTGCGTTTCATCTTTGAAATCCTCTGGATATTCTATATTTCCAAATCCCGATATATTTGCAAAAGTAACCTTTGTTCCACCTGAATTCTGAAAAAAATTTACCGCCACACATTCATTTGATATGTTTTCTTTAACAATTTGGTACCTTAACCGCAACAAAAAATAATCACTATGAGTCTCTAATATTATTTTCCTGCCAGATTTACAAAATTCTACAAACATATCAGCCAATCTACTCTGCGAATAAGGGTGTAAATGTAACTCTGGTTGTTCAAAAATCAATGTTTCACCTGGTTCCGACAATAATACCGATACCAAGACAGGTAATACCTGGCTCGTCCCAATACCTACATTCATAATATCTGATTTAACATTCTCCATATTTTCTACAGATACACTAAAACCAAATGAATTATTTTTATCAACATTAACAGCACTTGCAACATTCAAATGTACCATCCATTCTGCTAATGCTTGTAACAAAGTGCATTTTTCAACCCTTCTAGGTAAAATATATTCCTTTTCCTTTTTATTTTCATGCAATAAAACAGAAGCAAAATATGAACCTGTAGGTCCCACATATTTGGGTATAGTTTCAAAACCAATATTATATAAACCTTTAGGATTTTCTCTAATAGGTCCAACAAAAAATAATCTGGATAAAATATTTTTCAAAAATGATTTGTAGAAATCCAACGCATAATTTAATTGAGTAAAACGCTCTTCTTTTTCCTCACCATTATCAAATCTTGCAAAAGGATTATGTCCTAAATTATAACGACCTTTATACTCCTCTATATTGTGTTTTTCTCTATTATATCTTTCTATAAACTGTTCATGTTCTGTTACAATTTGTTCTATCTCCTTTGTATCTTTAACACTGGATAATGCAATGTCTATCAATTGTGAACACAATTCTTTGGGAACGAGTTGTGAGATTTCTTTATATCTCTGAAATTCCAATTTACCATATTCATCAATCAACTCACAAATGTGTTTAGAGATTTGGTTCATTTTCCCATTGCTTGCAAAAGATTTTTCACCCCCACGTTGTATTTTATTTAACAATCGTAAGTAAAATCGATCAATTTCACCTAAACAAACCGGACGATTATTCGCTGCTCCTGCAGTCTTTTTTGCTATAAATATTCTAGACAGAGCATTCAATAGACTGATTGCGTTATCATTTAATTCCATATCGTAATGAATGTAGAACTCAGCCATTATTAAATTACTAATTTTAGCACTAAAAGGACTCCTTTCATCAAAAATATACATATTATGAAAGCCTTCATTTGTTCTAATAAATGATAGTTTTATATTTTCATAAATTATTTCTAATTTATCCAAAATAGTTGACATCCCATCTTCTGCACACTTAAAACGCCAAGATATCTTAAACTGATCATTTTCAGTTGTGTTTTCAGATTTTCCTGTTTGTGCCATTATCAAGGACAATACAAAATATTTTTTTTCTTTATCCGAAATCACATCATAAAAATCTCCAAGCGCAACATATTTTCCTGATAGTAATAGTTCTTCATCCGGACTATTGCATTCAAGTGTTTGTTTCATAACCAAAATAGCCTGTAAAGCGGTACTTTTTCCACTACTATTTGCACCAAGTAACACAGATAAATCAGAAAAATGGATATATTGCCTTTCTATATATGATTTAAAATTCTCTATTTCTATTCCCTTTAATTTTATTCCCATAGTTGTATTTCCTTTCATCGACTAACATATACAATAATGTCCTAGCATAAATTGTATTCACTTTAATTACCTAATAAAATACTGTCAACTCATATTTTATAGCAATAACACCCATATACGACCTTTAAGGATTTACTATGCTATATATACAAAATTCAGCCAACTAAAAAGTTGACTGAAAATAATGTTTTATACTTTTATTGGTTATTCCCAAATTACGTGGATATGCATATTTCCATGGAGTTTGCGTGTGTGTCAATTCCACCAAATCATACGCCGACATTTTTCCATACTCCTGCCACACTGCTTCTAATGTTTCTTCAACATCTTTATCTGTTAACTCATCAATGCATTCCCGTTCAGGAATTTCAGATCTACCATATTGTTTAAAAGTTTCATACACCTTCTCATTAACAGGTCCATATTGCCATGCACTAAATTCATCTGGATAAGCAGCAACACCATCCCATACATAACTCCACCCTTGTGCCAAATATAAAATCTTTTGTATTTTTAGTGGAGTCAGCGAATATTTCTGTCCCCTATACGACAAAAATACTAAATAACGTGCCGCATCTAGTATATCAACCATCACTGTTCCTCCTTACAAATTATATACACCCATATCACTTTCTGTATATGACAGGTGTGTTATTATACATATATATTCAGTATATGTCAAGTGTTTTACAAATAAATTGTAACAAACCCGTCTTTTTTTGTCAATAATGTCTTAAATGTTTCCAAATACTCCTACTTTACATAATATGCCCAATTCAAGATTTATTACACCATATTGAATATTAAAACATAAATAGAGTATGTCATAATCTTTAGGAAGAACAACCTTCGTTGCCTCTTACCTAAAAATTATAACAAATAAACTTATTTATACTTCTACAAAAATCTTATTTCTTTATCGTTGCTCTTCTCTTCCAGATCATCACCGCTGCGCCAACCGCCATAAAAAATCCTGCCGCAATCGGAATAATCGGCATGTTTCCACCAGTCTGCGGTGTATCCGGTACTTCCGGAATCGGCACATCCTTAACCGTCACTGCCTGTACTTTCCCAGTATCCTTAATCGTCAGCTGTACCGGCTTTGCCAACTGATAACCGGATGGAGCGGAAGCCTCTGTAAAGGTGTAAGTCTCCCCAACGACCAGTTTTCCGGTGATGTCATAAGCATCATCTTTTGTAACAAATTTCATCACTTTATTTCCTTTGGAATCGGTTACAACAAACTTTGCACCGCCGAGAGCCTGTCCTGTCTGCTTGTCCAGTTTCAAAAGCTGGATATGAGTCTGCTCATCCACCATAATGATCTTGTCATCGGTATGATCGACAAATGTTCCGTCTTTCTGTTTCACTGCAACTACAGATGTATAAGAAACTCCAGTCTCGCCAGATACCGCACTTCCACTGACCGGATTTACCGCAACGGCACTTCCACTTGCCACTGCATATGTGGGATTTTCTGCTACTGAAGATGCCATCACAGATTTTATCTGATAGGTGATTGCATCTGCGGTAACATATCCGTCTGCAGGTCTTGTTTCTGTCAATGTATACTCTTTATCATGGAACAGTCCTCCTACAAGAAGATTTCCCTTCTCATCGAAGGAATACTTAAAATTCTGGTAGCCGTCCTTCTCTGTTACATATACTTTGACTGAATCCTTATCCCCGGATGTCCAACTGATAACCTTTTTGCCGGATGCATCTGTGATCTCCAGTTTACAGCCATCAACCTCTTTCGAGCCTGTTACATTAACCTTGCTGACCACATTGGTTGTCTGTGTGTTTTCCTTGACTGCCTTTGCTGTGATCGTCTTTGTCTCTGCATCCTGATACTCCAGATGAATGTTGATCGGTGTCGTGTCCATATAGTAACTGTCGGACACGGACAACTCCTGCAGATAATAATCTCCAGAATTTAACTTCAGACCAGCAGCATCATTTGTCGGCATCGGAGAGGCTGTCGCACTCAGATCTAACCTCGGTGTCACTTCCGGCTGTGATGGTACAAATGGCAGTCCTGTTGCCGCCGGAGTGCTTGTTGCCGCAGCTGCACTTCCGGCTGTTTCTGCAGAAGCAGTCTTTGTATAAAGTTCACTCATAAGCGGCAGTTTCTTATCTGATACAACACTTCCATCCGCACCTGTAGTTAAGGTCGCAAGCTGCGTTCCCGCATCTACAATCTTTTCCCCGACATAGTTATAAATATCGTGCTTGGAATACAAACCAAACTGTGCTCCTTCAATGGATTCCTTCGTCTTTGCATCCTGCTTAATCAGTTCCAGCTTCGTGCCGGCGAATTCGTTTTTGATATAGAGCAGTCCCTTGTCATCGATTGCATCGGTACTGTTAAGGACATATTCGTCCTCCCCATCCTGCCACTTAAATTCCAGAGACCACTCTTTGGTATCCGGATACACATATCCGTATGGTGTCTTTGTCTCTTTCAGTTTATATTTTCCTAACGGCAGCGACACATGAATGGTTCCGTCTTCATCCATTGTATAACCGGTAATGCCACCGCATTCCGATGTAAATTCCACACCTTTTCCGGTTGTAAGAACAGCCACCTTATCACCATCTTTGAACCATGTGTCACGGGCATTGTCGGTACTCTGTCCGTCCTGTGTCACAATATCTCCATCCGCATAAAGGGTAAATTCTACACCATCCAGTTTTACATCCTCAAAAATAAACTCCTGTTTCTCCTTATCCCAGCCTTTTAATACCTCGCCGGTTTTTAAGAGATTCAATCGTCCTTTTGTTTCCTCGTTCAGATACTCCAGCGTAATCGTTACATGATGATATCCATCCTTATCAATGTAACTTTCATAATTATCTGCCTTGCTGTTTACCACAACCTCCACATACTGATGGTTGATGTGCATACCATCTGCAGCAGCCACTTCATAAATATGATAAGTTCCGGAACGAAGAGAATCTACAGTTACTACTTCACCGGATTCATCACAGATAAAGGTGTCTGCTGTCTTTTTCTCGCCATCTTCCATGTATTCCTGTGTTACCAGTTCTTCTTTTCCATCTACTACCTGATAGATCTGATAACTGGTTCCCGGCTTCAGTACCGTTTTCTCCGTGTTCTTGTCTTTCTTGATGATCTTGAAATACGCCTTAAATAACTCATTGACCTTTTCAAACTCATATACCTTACCATTTTCTGTCACGTTTGCCTCAAAGTCATCGACATAATAGGCATCCACATCACCGGAATCCACCTGATGCACTATATAAATTCCATAGACCAGATCGCCGGTTACGGCATAACCGTCTGCATCTGTTTTGATCGTTGCTCTCTCGTCATCAGCACAATTATCATAACTGCCCTTCGACTTCAAATACACCTGAAAAGTTGTGTTATTCTCCGGGTAATACTCTTTCTTTGTCGGATCATAAGACTTCTTTTTCACAGCAATCCTTCCTTTGATCGGTGTATCTGCGAAACTAGTCTGAAACAAAATCGGTGTAAATTCATCCGTTTTAGCGGAAGCATCAATCTTTAACTCTTTGACTTCATCACTAAGCAAAAAACCTGTCGGGGCTTGTATCTCTTTCAGGTAATAGGTATTACCGCTTCTGAGATGATCGGTTGTTAATTTTCCTCCACTAATTCGATAGACACCTGCTATTTTTGCATTGCCGGCAGCATCAAATACCTTTGCTTTCTGTGTGCATGCCTTATCGGAATACAACTGGAATACCGCACCATCCAGTGTTGCATCTCCATGAGCCGAACCGTCAGCAGAGCCGCCAGACTTCTTCGCCACCACGATTGTTGCCTTTTTATACTTATTGGTAATCGTTGTCATATACGCCTTGCTGTACTGCGTTGGATGTTCCACCAACTTGTCCGGCCAGTCTCCATTACTGTTTTTCTGCCAGCTATTTGCTTCTTTCAGTGTAATCTTTACACCCTTGACCATTGCCGGATCAAGAAAAATGTTCTTATTGTTTCCAACACTGTCCTCTGTCAAAGTATAAGTATTGGAAATATCCTTTATCTGCGAATTCAGATCTTTTTTAATCAAATCCTCTGCTTCTGCTTTGGTCATGTTCTTTCCGAAGTGAACTCCCTGCTTATATCCATCATCTTCCAGAGCTTCTTTGGCATCCTTCTTCTGGTCTGCATTCATATTAGCCAGTGCAGCAGCCGTATAATACGCCATTTCATCTGCTTCCAGACGATAGGTCATTCTCCATGCAACGGTTCCACCATCTGTCGTAAGTCCGCTTACCTCAAACTCCGTATTATCATCTTCATCCGCATTGCTTGTTGTGTCTCCATTGCGGTCAAACACATTAAACGAATACAGGTCATCCAGATTATCTGCAGATAGGGTAAACTTAATTCCACCTAGCCCTTTCCCATCTTCGTCCTGCTTATGCAGCGTGATTCTCTGACGATAATAGGTATGATCTGTTATCGTTTTATAATTTGGATTCTGTAAAATATCTGCATCAACCGTGATCAGTTTCTGATAGCCTTTTGTTGCTCCGGTCTTTTCCCACATGGTTGCCTGTGCTTCCCATGCTCCTGTTGGCTGAAAGATCTGTTTATAAAGATCTGCTACAGTCTTATTCGGAAAATACCCGGTATTTGCTTTTACCTGTTTGATCACATTTTTCAGATTTGCTTCAGAAGTGTTTCCCTCTGATACTGCCCAGATAAGTGCCTGACCAAGAACAAAACCCTTCTTTGCCCGATTGCAGTCATTGACATAAAAACGGATAATCTTTGCATAGTAACCATGTTTTTCTCCACCGGTATTCTGATTCCAGGTATGGGTATCCGTCACCTGATAGGTATTTCCGGTATGACAAGTTTTGCCAAGACTAAGACAAAATGCAGTCTTACTGCCAATATTGATCTTCCACCATGTTCCCGTTTTCGTTTTTGAACCGACATTTACATTTCCTAATCTTCCATAAGAAGATACATTTGTTTTTGCCGTCGTTGCTGCACTGACGCTTACCGAATTTTGCGGCAATAATCCGCACAGCATAGATAATGCCAACAAACCTGTCAGCATCTGCTTACATCTCTTCTTTACTTTTGAATTCATGATAAACCTCATTTCTACGCATATTTCTTTTTTCCCGCATCCACTGCGTCAGGATGCAAACTGATCTGTTGTCCGGACTCTTTCTGCCCTGTCCGGTGGTGGGCGGATGAGAAATGGCATCTTTTTTCCTCCAATCAAAAAAAACAGGAAATGTATTGCCTTTCTTACATACATTTCCTGCTTCGTTATCAGTTACTCTATGAAATTTTAATTATCCGAAAGAATGATCTCTCTTGGCATATCTTTTGTTACTGTTATGGTTACTTTTTCCGCTTTATCATATCCATCCGGTGTTGTCTTTTCATAAAACACATAGGTTTTACCTATTTCCAAGACAATCCGTCTTCCAGACTCTCCTACCGTGATCCGTTTGCTTGTGTTCCATCGATCATTTTCCTCATAATAACCGATGGTGGCACCACCGATATATTTTCCACTTGCTTTATCCTGACGCTTAATGGTAACAACTATGTCTGCGACATCCTGCTTCTTTTTGGAAAGATTCTCCGGAGAACCATCATAAAAGACCGCACACCAGGTATCCTTGTAGCGGGCAATCGCACCACATTGATAGTCTTTATTCAACAGATTCCGGTAATGCCCCGAACTATGCTTCCACGAAAGCATTACTTCTTTAGCACTTGTCTGTCCACTTGCCATATTTTCTCCAAAAGATATGTTATTAATTACCAGTATATCACCAAAAAAGTTCTCCATGTCTGTCGGAAGATTTTTATGCCCATCATAGCCACTGTGTTTTAAGCGGTACAGAGCAAACCGATATAACTTATCTGACCATGTCAATGCCTTTGCACCTTTCTCTGCCCGGTACCTGTTCTGGATGGTAAATGCTTTCTTTGCCTGTGCCTTATAACCATCCTGTCCTTTTCCAATCACCTTGATGCTGTAACGGTACACCCGCACCTTTTTATGACCTTTATATAATCGGATCATCATAGTGGTTCTTCCGCCGGCTTTGCCTTTCAAGTAAATATACTTTCTTCCATTTGCCTTCGCCTTCAACACCTTTTTGTTTTTCACACTGACTTTCACTTTGGAATACTTCTTTAGCTTTGTCGATGCAAAACGGATTCCTGCCGAATCCTTGTTTAAGTCGATGGTCATCTTTTTGTTCAGCACTTTTGCTTTTGTATCTGCCGTGACAGGTACCATAAGCACCATCATCGCCATAAAAAATACCATGCCTGTTTTCATCATTTTTCTCATATCGTTCACGCTCCTCGCTGTACGCTGGTCATTCCCAGCAATGTAAATTATACTGTATTTTTCTGCCGATTAAAATATATTTTTCAGTTTGTCATAGGCAATCAAATCTTTACTTCCGATCCTCTTGTCGAGTTCGGTTAAAAGCTGTTGATTGCATTCCTGGACCACCAACCGGATGTGATCCATAACATCATCTTCCTCCGGAGATATATCTTTATGCCTGTGATAATAGATCACCGCTTCCCGGATGTAAGCACTTTTATTGTCTGCGCTTTCAAGAATGTTATAGACCATTCTGTGCTTCGGATTATCCAGCCGGAGTAGTACCGGAATTCTGGCAGACTTGTCCTTATTATCCACTGCCACCACCTCCTGTACCACCTGCTTTACTTCCTGCTCCATAAAAATCATACATCACACGGTTACTGATATCCAACTCACCCTGCGATTTTGCCTGGTAAAGTACCGTTAGCATATATGCCTTATGGTTATGTACCTTCGTCACCTGTTTTTGATATTGGTCGATCGCATAATCAATATCACATCGGTTCAGTTTCAAAAGCCGTGATTTCACAACCGCAGCCGGTTTGTCCTCTCCCATTACCCGCAGCACCGGTTTATGGGTATTCAAAATATCATAAAGCACATCCTTGACCGTGTTGATCGGATTATCCTGCACAGCAGAAACATACTTTGGTTCCAGTTCATAATGCTGCTCTATAAACTCCATCGAATAGTCCTCACGCATCACCTTCTGATCCTGATATTGATTATGATTAGGATTAAATATATTAGTCTTTATATCAGGATTTATATTATAGTCTTTATTATTGTTACCCCCATTTGCGTTGCTACCGTAACCGTTATTACCGTTACCGTTGCTACCGTTAGCGTTACTACCGTAAGGGGGGTAACGGTCATCTTTACCGTTAGTACCAAAAAAGGGGTAACGGTGATTTTCTTCTTTTTCTGCAGTCGGATTACTAATATTTTCAGAAAAAAACGGCTCACTCTCTTCTTCCGATAAATCTGCCTTACGCTTCTTTTCTGCTCTTGTCAGATTGTTACTGGAAACTGTTCCATCGCAGCTATGATATAGTGTATGTGGTCCAAGATCCGGTTCATCTAACAACTCATACTCAGCCCGCCATACCCCATTATCCGTCATAAAGTGAACCTTCAAGTATCCAAAATCTTTTAATTCTTTCCACGCACTATCAAATGCCTTTTTCCCTTCTTTAGTCAGATTTCGGAAATCTTCTTTTGTCCATTTCTTATCCGGCATGGAGATATATGCCTGTATGACAAGATATAGTCCCTTTGCTTTCAAAGAAATATTCACATCTCTGGTTATCTCATTTTGAACGACTGTAAATCCTTTTTTACTTCGGAAGAAACCTTCTGCCATGTTATCACCTACCTGCCATTGACCGGTTGCTCCTCATCCGAAACGGATGAAAAATCACTGTCTTTATTTGCCGGTTTCTCCGCACTTTTCTTCTGTGCAAATTCAACCTCTTCTGTAATGATACTGAAACCATATACCTTGCTTCCCTCTTTGGCCGTATAGTTGTTATTCTGCACTCGTCCAATGACTAATACACGGGAGCCGCTGTGAAAGTATCTCTCGACAAATTCCGCCTGCCTTCCAAAGGAAGTGCAGTGAAAGAAATCGGCATCGGCTTCTCCGTCACGCTTTGCCCGCCGGTTTACCGCAAGGTCAAATTTGGTAATGACAACTTCACTTCCATCCTCTGCTGTCTTTCTCGTAGTTTTTGGATTTCTTGTCATATTTCCAAGTAAAATAATCTTATTCATTCTGTGCACTTCCTTTCTTTCGTTTCCATGTTTCCAACAGTTCAAAAATGATATTCATCATTTCCTCTTCTGTGGTTTCTTCCTCAAAATACTCTGACAGTCGTTCATTTTTCAGGGTAATTTCCTTTTTTCTCTTCTGCTTCTGGGCAGAAGTAAGATAGCGTTCCAGGATCTGCTCATTAAACTTTCCATCTACGCTCAACTGCTTTATGGTATTTGCCTGTACTGTTGATAATTTCATTTTGTGCCTGGAGATAGCATCGTAAACCGCTTCCTGCTCTTTCTCCGGAAGAACCGATAAGCTGACCCCTTGAACAATTCCAAGCTGTTTATTATCTACCAACGCCAGCAGATCATCATTCAGCCTGGCAAGCCATATATATCTCTGAATCATTTTATAATTCTCGCCACTTTCCTCCGACATCATCTTCAGACTGTTCCCAGCTTTTCCCTGATTCTTCATGGCATCATATTTGATCTTATATGCCTTTGCCTTTTCACTCGGTCGAATGTTTTCTCTCTGAATATTAGAATCCACCATAACCAGACTGGCTTCGTCATCATCCATCTCTTTTACAAATACCGGCATTGTCTCAAATCCAAGTATCTCGCATACATGCTTTCTTGTATGTCCGGCAATGATCTCATAACCGCCTTCTTTGCGTTTCCGGACAATTCCCGGCACCAGCACACCATGCTCTCTGACGCTCTCAATCATCTCTGCCAGTTCTTCATCTGAACAAATCTGAAATGGATGATTATGAAATTCATGCAGTTCTGAAAGCGGTATCTCTTTCACATCACCTGCTTCCGCAGTCTTTTCTATTTTATTTCCACCAAAGAGGTCATCAAAACTCGTCAATTTTACATTTTCTAATGCCTTTGTCCTACTCATGAGCGATTACCTCCTCTGTCAATTTTTCGTAAGCCTGCGCCACCGGATGCTTCTTATCCAATGTAAAGATGCTCACTCCCGCAGCCGATGTCTCAGCAGCTTTCACAGAAAACGGTATTTTACTTTCAAAGATAGGAATTGCATCCCCATAATACTCCCTGATCAACTCCATAATATCCTTTGCATAGTTCGTTCTTGCGTTCAACATGGAGATTAAAATCCCTTCAAATTTGATTTCCGGATTCAAGTGTTTTTTCACACGGCAAATCGTTTTGATCAACTGCTCCAGTCCCTTTACCGGCAAATAAGCTGCCTGCACCGGAATCAAAACACTGTCCGATGCTGTTAGCGAATTGACCGTTATCATTCCCAAACTTGGCATACAGTCAATGAGAATGTAATCATAGAACTCTCTCATGCTTTCCACATAGGTTTTCAAGACAAACTCTCTACTCATGGCATTTACAAGCGAAACATCCACTCCTGACAGATCAATGTTACATGACATAAGGTCAAGTCCCTCTTTATGATGGATGATTCCTTTCGTTACATCCACCTCCTTGTCCATGATGATCTGCTCCATGATACTCGGAAGTGCAACTTCCAGTTCATCCGGATTTTTAATTCCGAGACTCTGTGACAAATTTCCCTGTGGATCTGCATCGATCACAAGCACTTTCTTTCCTGCTCTTACTAAACCAACTCCAAGATTTGCGGTTGTAGTGGTCTTGGAAACTCCACCTTTCTGATTGCATATAGCGATTACTTTACACATAATTCTGACCCTCCGTATTCTTTATTTTTATAAACTGTATGTCTTTTTTTCTTTCTTTCGGACTGTTATATAAATCCGATAGATTCCCGGCTTGTCCCACGATTTAAAATTTGAGACATGACATGTCTCAAATTTTGTCATCCTCTCTAATGATTTAAGATAACTTCGCAGATCTTTTTTTGTCCCAACATGCCTTGAAACAATAACGCCCATGTTATGCATCTCCTTTCCTAAAATTCAAAAGGCATCCCTGTTAGGAATGCCCTTATATAAAAATAGGGACACTCTGTTGCAAGTATCCCTACATTCATCATAATTGATGATCTCTATTCACTTTTATATACAAAAATTGTGTTTCACGTATTCAGGTCAAGTACCACAGACACCTCCACTTTACGAACTTGTACTTTTTCTTTATGATTTACACCAACTTCATTAAAAGTCCAAAACTCTGTAAAGTGCGTAAATTCAAGGATTTCTATAAATCCTTTCTGTATAGTCCTACCACAGTCTCCACATGCGGTGAAAGTTACTTCTTATACTAAATAGCGAAACCCAAATCTTTTGCGAAAAGGTTCATACCCCACTTAGGGGGATGGCCTTTACCCCGGCAACTCTATTATAAAAATTATAGTTCTGCCCACTAGTTTGCATAAACATTTATCACTAATTACGCTTTATTCATATCATACCAATTTTGGTATATATTACTCGTAGCACTAAAAGTTCCTTTGGACAAATTGCAACTACTACATAGCAGTTGAATATTTGTCACATCATTCATACCACCTTGTTCTAAAGGTACCATATGATCATAATGAATTTCTCTCTCTCCTGAAATTGCAAGCTGGCCAGATAAGTCTTTACCGCAAAGCACACATCTTCCTCTATCGCGATAAAATACCGCACGCTTCACCCATTCAGGCATGTGTATACGTGAAAAGTTTGCTCCATGAGTACGAGACATATAATGATTAAAATATAACAAAAAATCTCTGTTCAAAAATAATATGTAAAACATCTCCTCTGCAATCTTATCTACAACGTCTTCATACTTATCTCCAATCCACAGTTGTACTAAATAATCATCAAATGCGTCTTCCAATAAATCATATGTTTCCTCTAGTAACCACTCATAAAATTGGTTACTCTTTCCATAATAATGTTCAATTGCCCTTTCCACCTCAAAAGAAAAATACACACCATTATTCCAAAACACTTTCTCTAGGGTTCTCTCATTCTTATCTGCAGATTTTTCAATTAGTTGTTTTAGTTCTGTCAACTCTTCTTCCATATCTTCTTCCATTATTGACTTTACTGCCCACCTGCAAAAAAGTAACAAGACGGATTCCTTATCATACTTTTCTGGTATCTTTTCGAGATAAACATGTGAAAATTCCCATAATTTAGTCAAAAATTCTTCTTGCTGATATTCTATAATATTGTTCAAAATACCACAGTAATAATATACATTGTGATATTTCATTTCTATATTCATGACTGTGTCTCCTTAATTAAACCAAAATAGAGTTTCACCAAAAATTATGAATGAAACTCTATTAAATTATTTAATGAGCCCCATATAAATCTAAACCTTGTTTTGAGAAATCTGTAACAAGAGCTTGACGGAGTTTTAAATAATATTTTCTATGCAATGTAAAATATACTTCAATTTTTTCGATTACTTCTTTACACAAAAATGTACTTTGATTTATATTGAACAACAAATAATATTCAACGCTATTATATTCAATAGGATCGAATTCATTAAATATATAATCCCCCGCCTTGTTTATTGCTTTTAACACTCCGCTATTCTCATATTCGCTATAAACCTCACAAGGAATAAGTACCCCTGGCATTACTCTTACAACAGGATATTTATTCTGAGCAGTTTCGCACTCTCCATTTATATTTACCCCAATATACAGTATTCTTCCATCTTCTTTTAACCTTTGCGCCACTTCTCCGTATTTTTTTCCATCACTATAATCTTTGACCAAATTAAAGAATTCAAACACTTTATTCTTATCTTCGTATATATTGCCCGGGGTATCTTTTTTATATGTAGGAGAAATCATCTTCCATGCATTAAATTTTGCCTGTGAAGGAACTAAATCTGTATTTTTCTGAATATTTAATGGTAAAAATCCATCAACAGAAATATTAATCACATCCTCAGAATAGAAATATGTATACAACTCATTCAATTCCATTAATGCAGCATGCAACTTATCTTTTCCTTCTACTGTCTCAAATTGCTTCTCCAATCGATTTTTTGCTAAATAATACGCCATTGCCGGCAACTTTTTATCTGTTGGTATTGATTCCGGTATCTGAGTATAAATCTCATTTACTACTTTATGTGCAGAGTTTCTAATCGTATTTTCCCATAAAATAAACAGCGATAACAAACCTGCATTCTTTAAACCATCATATAGTTCCTGTTGCAGTTTATCTATGCTCGATGAAATAAATACTTTTTCATTCTCATCTTCATTTGCAATAACTCTCTCTGTGATTTTTTCCATAATACTGTTAATATTTTCAACATCTGCTTCATCTAATATCTTTTCGATATCACCTATCACTGAATAAACTTCACTATCCTTTATTTGAAAATAATCCGCCTTTGACAAACACAAAACAAACTCAGGTCTATATGGTTTATCCCCTAATGCATTTTCCAGTTCCTCTTTATAGTCAGTGCCTGTACTACTCCAAATAATCAACAAATATGGACCATTATTTTCGCCCAAAATAGTTTGAAGAATATTACAGGCATTAGAAACTATTGTCTTTGTATCCGTATTTGTTGAAAAACGCAGATCCAGAAAAAATAATCTTATTCCGTGTAATGGTTTTATCGGTAATTCACTTGCTCTTCCTGAATAATATATTACAGGAATTGCATTCTTGTTTAATATGTTAATTAATGGTAATATTTCCTGAAAACGATCATCAACTATTACTACTTTTCCTCCATTTGGTAAATTATCCATATCGTTACTCCTTTGAAAAAGCCAACATTACTACTGCACCATCTTGTAACTCTTGAGGCAAATCTATATCTCCGTTTTCCGGAAAAACTATGGTTCCATTCTGTGCAATCATTATCTCACTAACAATATTCAACCCTAGACCCAGGCCAATTGTTTTTGTTGTAACAAACGGTTTTATTGCGTCCTCACCAGATATTTTAAATCCGATCCCATTATCTGCAATTACAATTCCTATTACCCCTTCCATTTCTTCTGTAATTTTAAACAATATCTTACGTTCAGGCTTTTTTGCATATGTGGTCCAGTATATTGAATTATCAATTATATTAATTATCGCACCCACTATCATATTAGATGCACACTTAACATCTACATTTCCTTTATATTCAGAGAATTCGTCAATAATCTCGATCTCATGCGCATTCAACCGATATTCAACACTAAACAGTGCCTGTTTTATGATATCGACAAGGCTATTTGTGGCCTTACTTTTATTTCTTAATAATTCAGCATAACTATCAACCACTCGTGACAAATGTGCTGCAAGAGTCTTTATCTTTCTTGATGTTCCCTCTGCTTTAACAGCTATCTTTAATTCACTTATTATTTTTTCAATTTCGTGAATAACAATCCCGTAACTCATACCTGCATTTGCTGTCTTTATATACCTTTGCTTAAGAAACTCCAACTCATTCTCAACCTTAACAAGAGAGTTTTCCAGCTGTATTCTGAGCATTTTGTCCATTTGTGCATTAGAAATAGTTTTTCTTATTTCGGATATTTCTTCCTTTACAGGTTCTTTAGCTCCTCCTGAAAGAGAAACTCTCAAGGTTTCCTTATCAATATTTCTTTGTGCTGTAAACTGCCCAAGTGCAAACTCCACAGCATCTTTAAAACATTGATACGCTTCATCCTCTATAAATCCTTCACGATTAGCCTTTTCTTTTAAATCTCCGCTATTATCTCTGTCCAAATAAACTGCCCCTAAAATAATATTATTGCTTAAATTTTTAGTCGGAGCATTTACTCTTTTCAAATCCAAACCTAGCCAATCATTATCGGGTTCTCCATAATCCAGAATCCTCATACCATCTCTAAATACACTAATTCCGCCATTTTCATCAAGATAATTTTTAAATGCAGCTTTATCGGGAATAAAGTTATTTAGAATACTCGAGTCCCTATCAAAGGCATAAATTTTTATTCTTATATCTCCAATTTCATATTTTGATAAATTTATATCCTCAAAATCTTTCTTCCCATTTTTATTTACACGTTTTCGCATTATAACAGTCTTATCAAAAACAACTTTTCGCTTACTTATTCCGTACATAACGTCATATGGTCGAAAATTGTATTCGAACTTTGTTATTTCATTTTTCTCAAGCTTCATATCACATTCGAACAACGCATATTCTTTGATGTCCTTAAAACTAATTAACCCTTCCAACCATTCTGACTTGTCAGTTTTCAGAACCACTTTAAAAGATTGATTCGAATCAAACGGGGAATTCAATGCTGTAAGCGATCTATGCAAATTACGAAGCATACCTCTGGTCCAATTTGTCGACAAATTCCTGATTCTTATATATGTCCCCGTTTTTCCATCTTTAAAAATCTCTGGTTCCCTTTCCTGAATATCGATATTCACATCTGATAAGTATTCTGCATTTTCAAATATTCTCCAATCAATATTCAATGCAACCTCTTGTCTTCTCTCCATTTTTGACACAAGCTCAATTACTTTTCCCAATTTATGTACACCAAATCGGCCAATACCTTTTTCTCCAATCGGCAATCGACCCAATTCTGAACGCTCCTTGCGTTCTACTACACCCTTTTTATGGCTATTCCCTGGCTCCATCCAAATATCCCTGATTATGTCTATACTCATCCCACAGCCATCGTCATGAATTTCAATATACCCTGTGTCTTTAGAATCGACGGAATGCATATTAACCACAACCTTTTTTGCATCCGCATCATATGCATTCTTTACCAATTCCAATATTGCTATATTTTCATTTTTAATCAACTGTTCACCTAATTGCAACAAAATTTGCGCTCTTGGTTTAAACGGCATTTGTAACATACGAATTCCACCCTTTCAGCGTTAATATGTTCAAACTTTCATTATCTATTTGTAAACATTTTTTACAATATACTACCAACATTCCTTCAGTGCTTTTGCAACCTTTTCGGCCAAACAAACTGGAACCGCATTACCAATTTGTTTATATGCAGTTGTTCTTGACGGTTTACCTGATATAGACTCAAAATAATAGTCATCTGGAAATGTCTGTAATCTTGCTACTTCTCTAGGAGTAAGTGACCTATTCTGTAAAATATCAGGATGAATAAAATAATGCCCATCTTTTGCAATATGCGCCACCACGGTCTGTGAACAGTCAATATCCGCAGCAACAACCTTAAATCGATCTAAAAAAGAGTCTTTATTATTCTGGGATTGCAAATGTAATGGCAAATCTATATAGCTTAATCTCTTATGCTGGTCATTCCATAAGTTTACAGCAATTCTATAAATTTCTTTATCCTGCTCTGTATTCGGTCTGGCATTATGGAATGTAACCATTTGATGATTCATCTGCTTTATACCTGACTCATACAAATAATGACCTTGATAATCCTTCGTTTCTATAGGTCTGGCACTTCCATCCCCCGCCTGTAAAAAAGGCAAATCTTTAAAAATTTCGCCAACAAGGTATTTTCTTTCTATTTTGGGTATTTCAGGATAGAACTTCTCATCATCTCCATATTTTCCAATCAAAATAATTCGTTTTCGATTCTGCAGCACCCCATAATCCGCTGCATTTAAAGTCTTGTACTCTGTCTTGTATCCACATTGCTGAAATAAATCCCGCATTTTATCGAAATGCAATTCTTCATCAGTATCTTTTGCAGATAACAAACCTGTCACGTTTTCAAATACAAAATATTTAGGTTTATACCTCTTTAAAAATTCTCCATATAATTTGTATAAATAATTTCTTTTATCTCCCAGCATTCCGTTTTCATCACGTGCTCTTCCAATCAAAGAGTACGCCTGACATGGAGGTCCCCCTACAATTAAGTCTATTTTTTCACCATGCAAATTATCATCTATTCTTTGAAATACTTCCTCAAGGTTATCCCATGATATTTCGTAATTCAACACGGTAGACAGCAACAATTCCGGCACTTCTGCATAGAATGCTTCTCTTGAAATCTCTCCACGAAGATAGGAGTCATAAATATCTGACTTTCCTTCATTCAAAAGCCATTTGTAAGCTAATCTTGTTTTTAAGGTATAGCAAGCAGCAGCATCCATTTCTACATGTGATACTGGTGTAAAACCTGCTCTCATAAATCCTTCTGATAATCCTCCCGCTCCAGCGAAAAGATCCAAATACCTTAATTTTACCATTTTTAAGCTCCTATCAATTACGTTTCTTGTTCTTTCTGTGTTATTTCCAAATACAATTTATTTAACCTAGTTATTTGCTTATCTCTTTTTAATTCACATTCCCAAACTATAATAACCTTCCACCCCAATTCTTTAAGTGCCTGAATTTTCACGACATCCCTTCTTTTATTCTCTGTCAATTTATTTTTCCAGAAGTCCATGTTACTCTCAGACCATTTAAAATATTTACATCCCTCATGCACATGCCAAAAGCAACCATTAACAAAAACAACTGTTTTATGTTTGGGCAATACAATGTCCGGATGTCCTGGCAATCTCTTATCATTTTTTCTGTATCTCAATCCACAACTAAACAAATACTTTCTGACAATTTCTTCAGGTTTTGTATTTTTGTTTCTTATCTGAGACATATTATAACTTCGGGTTTCTCTTGAATGAACATCCATCTTAATCTCTTACGCTTTTTGATATTGCTGTTGTCCGGAAGACGTTTTCTCTATTGCCGTTATATTTCCCTTGGTAGTATTAATGTAATTCAGAAATAAAGTTCCCAATAACAATCTTTCGCTTCTAGATATTCTATTCCACTCATATCCCTTAAATAAATCCTTTACTAGAAATTTCTCTCCTGAAAAAACGTTTTTCGTTTCTTTTACTGCCTTTTCTAACAAGCTATTTACATCCGACATCCCTTTTCCTCCAACCACTTTGAAAACAACGATATTAATATTATTATACTACTTTTCATGAAATTTGCAATAAAAACACACGCACCAATACAACTGTCCTTGTTGGTGTATGTCCTTCTCTTCATTTTTACATTCAATCTCCGTTCCATCTAGGAACACTACCAACAATGTTCCATCCTCAAATACCTTGATGTGATCCAGTGTTTTCAGCATGAAATCCGTATCCATCTCATTCAATGGTTCTGCCCCATCGGTGTATTCTATGAACTTCTCTGCTCGATAACCTTCCAAGAGGTTCTCACTCTGCAACTGCTCCGTCCACTGTTCCATGAAATCTGCTTGGTTCTCCACCAGTGCATTCCATGCCACCAGATAAGCCTTTATCAATGTTTCTTCCTCCACATGGCGGTTGGCACATCCTATGACTCCTTTTACCTTGTACCGCTCACTGCATTGCCATACCTTTCTGTCAACTCCCGTGCTGCTCCGCCATCCCTTCCTTGCAAATATCTTATTGCACTCTCCACACACTATCTTGGATGCAAATGGATTGCTTTCTGTTCTATGGGAATAAGAATTTGTTCCATGCTCCTCAAGGTATTTTTTTCTGCGCTTAATCTCAAGCTGAACACATTCCCATATTCGCTTCGAAATGATAGCATCGTGGTCATCCTCTACATAAAACATCTGGATTTCTCCTTTGTTCGGTGCCCGCTTTTTGGTAAGAAAATCCACTGTATAGCTTTTCTGCAGCAATGCATCCCCTTTGTACTTTTCATTTTCCAACATGCTCATTAAGGCTGTAGCCTGCCACTTTGTACCTCCATCCCAGTTTTTAATCCCTTCCTTTTCAAAAATCCTTTTAATGTAGTCCGTTGTTTTGCCATCCAGAAATACCTGATATAGCCGTACTACAATCGGCTCCTGCAGCCTGTTTATTATCAGCTTGCCATTCTCGTCCGCATCATAGCCAAGGAAACGCTTGGTACTCATTTTGTGCTTTCCTGTTTCAAACCTCCTACAGATTCCCCGTGTGCAGTTCTCTGAAATGGAGTGGCTCTCGTCCTGCACCAGAGAAGAAAGAATGCTAAAAAGCACTTCGCCTTTTACATCGAGGGTATTGATGTTTTCCTTTTCAAAAATAATTCCAATCCCCAAATCCTTCAGTTCACGTACATAGTTCAGGCAGTCCAGCGTATTTCTTGCAAATTGGAAAATGGACTTCGTGATAATCATATCTATTTTTCCTGCTCTGCAGTCTGCAATCATGCGGTTAAATTCATCCCTCTTCTTTGTGTTAGTTCCCGAAATTTCCTCATCCGCATAAGCTCCTGCATATTCATAAGAGGATTTTCACTGATGTAATTGGTGTAATAATTGACCTGATTCTCATAGCTTAATAACTGTTCTTCTTGGTCGGTTGACACTCGGCAATACGCTGTCATTCTTAATTTCTATACTGTTTGCTCTGTTCCTGATTTTGCAGTCGAAATCTGCTTTGCTGCTGTAACAGTAATAATTGTACTGTTATTTATCACTCTAAAGGACATAAAAATCAACCTAAATTTATTTCTAAATTACATCTATTTTTATCACAACTAACTATTACTTCAATTTGCGATTTCAATATGAAATCAGAGTTCTAACAGTTCTCCTCCTTTTATCGCAATGCCCAATGTCCATGTTGATATTATTCTTTCTATCTTAAAGATAGAAGACATTATCTTAAATAAAAACAAATTCAAAGGCGGCAATCACAATGACTGCCACCTTTGAATTTGCACACTTTTTCCTAAGACCCCCTACATTATGTTTATCCATGCGCCAATATTATATTCATACAGACTCCTCACAATTTACTTTCATTTTTTTACTTTTGCTAAATAATAGACTTACGCTAGAAGATATTTTTTAACTATCAAATCATTATCCCCCTAGGTAAATCAATTTTCTCATAGCCACTCTTTGAAAACACACACATCTATTTCCCCCAAAAAACTGCTGAAGCCTTTGATTTATTAGGCTTTCCTTGGCAGAAGGCAAACTGTTTCCACATTTTCCTAAACACCTATTTTATACTGCATAGCGAAAGCTTGCAATGTATGTTAACGAGTGGGGTAATATTCCCCCCCTGTTTACCACTCATATTAATAATTTAAAGACAAATTTTTTTAAATTGTTTTCCCAAATTAGTAATTGTAATTGTCTCTATAAAAAAATCAACAACTAATTTATGTCTTGGAAATGTTGCACCTCCCAATTTCTTTTCTAATAAATATTTTGTTATCATATCAAAAATATTTGTATATAGAGAATCAAAAGCAAAATCCATAATAGTAAAATTTTTTATAACACTCTTATATATTCTGATATCATTGCTTATTACATTCTTTTTTAAATCATCTCCCTCTTCGCCCTTATGCGTTTTTGATACAATTAAGCCAAGTTGTTCTAATATTGTTAGTGAGAAAGAAATATTTTCAACAGAAGCCCCAAAAATTATACAATCATCACCATAATCGCCATTAGCTACTGCCTTAAAAAGCAACGCATCCGTTGATGATAATTTGCTTATTATATCATTAAAAATAGGATGCACACTTGCTACCTTATCACTGTTTATTGAGGACGCAATAAGATTAACAAACATTTTTCTCAATTCCTCTTTTTCAACACAATACTTTGATGCTTCTAATGCTGGTGCTACAATTTGAATATCCGGTTCCACCCTGTTCTCTTTTGGAATTTCATTTATCGTTTCTTGAAGTTCCTTATTATATTTTTCTAACTCAACCGCATAACGTAATTTACGTTTCTCTGCCAAATGACTAATACCACCAAAAACTAAAAACCAAATATCCGAAACTGTACCGCCTATTGCCTTAGTTGGTTGCTCTGTTAAATTAGTTAATGCCTTATCAATGAATTCTGGCATTTCCGCATTAATTAAACCAATATTATTCTTTGAATCCTCTGACATATGTATCCTCCATTCTCTTTTGCTCAAATGTATCCTTTCGCCAAAATGTATATTTTCCATTTCCAAACGCCTATCCCCTGGGGTAAACCTCTGGCTATATCTTCACTCTGCGGAGTCAGAAACACACATCTATTTTTCTCCAAAAATTGCTGAAACCTTTGATTTATTGGGCTTTCCTTGACAGAAGGCAGACTGTCTCCACATGCCCGCTATGTCCAAACATGTCACAGGCTCGCACTCTCTTCAGCTCATACCCCTCCCCGCACAGATACTTCAGATCTCTTGCGAGCGTTGCCGGATCACAGCTTACATATACAATCTTCTCCGGCTCCATCTGAACCACGGTGCGAAGCAGCTTCTCGTCGCAGCCCTTCCGCGGAGGATCAATTGTCACCACATCCGCCCGCAGTGCGCCGCCACTCTTCTCGTACTGCTCCGGCACAACATCCTCAGCGGCGCCCACGAAGAATTCCGCATTGGTAAAGCCGTTACGCCTTGCATTGTCTCTGGCATCCTCGATTGCCTGTGGGACGATCTCGACACCGCAGACCTTTGCTGCCTTCTGTGCAAGAAACAGAGAGATCGTTCCGATGCCGCAGTACAGATCCCACACGACTTCATCCCCGTGAAGATCTGCGTATTCGAGTGCAGTTGTGTAAAGCTTGCGTGTCTGCTCCGGATTTACCTGATAAAAGGACAGTGGTGAAATGCGGTAATTGATATCTCCTATCTTGTCCTCAATATAGGTCTGTCCATATAATGGGACAATCTTATTTCCAAGTATCCGGTTTGTTTTCTCCTGATTGATATTCAGGCAGATGCTTTTTATCTGGCAGTTATCATACAATACATTTTCTTCTGCGCCACCCTCTTCTGTCCCATTTATCGGACAGGAAAGAAGGGATTCTATCAGCTTTTCTGAATGAGGAAGCTTGTTTCCGTTGATGATCAGGCACACCATGACTTCGCCGGTATATTTACCAACCCTTGTCAATATATGGCGCACCAGTCCCGTATGCGTTTTCTCATTGTATGCGGTTATGTGATACGTTTTCATAAAGGAGAGAACGGTTTCCAGAATCGCATGATTGCACGGATGCTGAATAACACAGTCGGTGTTTGGTATAATGGAATGTGTCCTTCCTGCGTAGAATCCTGTGACCAGATTGCCTTCTTTGTCATAGCCTACCGGAAACTGCGCTTTGTTGCGGTAATGATATGGCTTGTCCATTCCCATGATCGGCTCCATCGGAATCTCCGTAAAGCCGCCGATCCGCTGCAGGCAGTCCCGTACCTTTTTCTCTTTCCAGATAAGCTGCTTTTCATAGCTGCAGTGCTGGATCTGACAGCCACCACATGCACGGGCGCAGTCACACTTTGGCGTGACACGCCACGGTGACGGTTCGATCACCTCCAGAAGTCTGGCATATCCGTACCGCTTCTTGGTCTTTAATATCTTGACGCGTACCAGATCACCCTCCAGTGCATCCTTAACAAAAAGGGTATAACCGTCTAAACGACCTATACCCTCTCCATCTGTTCCCATGTCTTCTATTTTTAAAGAAATCTCCTGCCCCTTTTCAAGCTGTGGCATTTTCTGCCCGTCGGAGCATGTGTCATGATTTTTCTTATTTGATGCCATGTCAGATTTTGTTTCCTTTCTTTTTCTGTACATAACCGGAGCTCTGGCGCACATTGGAATCTACATAACGACTGAAACCAAGCCACTCTGTGGTAGGCTCTGCCTTGTCGTAAATCTCTGTGATGGTCTCAAGCTTCGCATCGGTATTATCTGCAAAGCTTAATGCGATCGCCTCTGCCAAAGCAGGCTTCTTCGGCGAGCCAAACTCAAGCTCTCCATGGTGCGACAGAATACAGTGACGCAGTTCGGAGGCAAGAACCGGTGGAAATCCCGGCACTTCCTGAATCTTCTGTCCGATCTTTTCCGCGCCCATAAAGATGTGTCCCAGAAGCTGACCATCGTCGGTGTAATCGTTCATCGGGAAATTAGAAATCTCATATACTTTTGCAAAGTCGTGGAAAATTGCTGCGGTCAGCAAAAGATCACGATCCAATACCGAATAATTCGCTGCCATAAAATCACACAGTCTGGTTACTGCCAGTGTGTGCTGCAGCAGTCCGCCCACGAAGCCGTGATGCACTGCTTTCGCTGCGGAATGTACCTTGAACTCCTTGACAAATGCGGTGTCCTTGATGAATGTATTCTCGGCAAGCTGTTTTAAATGAGGCTCCTTCAAAGAAGCAATGATCCCGCAAAGCTCCTGATACATTTCCTCGATATCATACTTTGAGGAAGGTATGTACTCCGCCGGATCGTATTCGCCCTCCTCTGCCTTGCGCAGACGGCGGATATTGACCTGACGTGCTCCCTGGAAGGATGTCACCATTCCGTCCGTCATGACAAAATCCATAGAATCAAAATCGGCGATCCCGTTATTCAATTCCCAGATCTTTGCGTCAATAATTCCTGTCTTATCCTGAAGAAGGAGGGAATAATAGGTCTTTCCCGCCTTCGTTTTAAGAATCTGCTTGCTCTTACACAGATAGATTCCGGTAAATTTATCTCCTTCTTTATATTCACTGATGTAATACATATTTCTGTCCCTTTCTCTCTTCAATGCATAACTGCAAAACATAATTGAGATAAGTGTATCACATTCATTCTTCCCCCACAAGAGGACCATCCAAAATTATTCTCTCTTCCGTCACATCAATGCCTGATAACACTGATTTAATTTGAGAAGCGCCTTTTTTTCGATACGGGACACATAGGATCTGGAGATGCCATAGCGCTGTGCCACCTCTCTCTGCGTCCACTCCCTCTGCCCATCCAGTCCATAGCGAAGTCCCAGGATCTCCCTCTCCCGCTTCGTCAAAACTTCATTCATAAAACCCTTTAATTTCCGCAAATGCTGTTCTCTTGTCAGCCGTTCCGGAATATCCTCGTCCTCATATTCAATAATATCGATCAGACTGATCTCGTTGCCTTCCTTATCAGATCCGATCGTGTCATAAAGATACACATCTCTTGCTGTTTTCTTCCTTGCCCGGAAGTTCATCAGCAATTCATTCTCAACGCATCTGGAGGCATAGCTGGCAAGCCGTATCCCCTTGGATTCATCAAACGAATCCACCGCCTTGATCAGACCGATCGTTCCTATGGAAATAAGATCTTCCATGTCCCGATCCATCGAGGCATACTTTTTGGCGATATATGCGACCAGACGCAGATTGCGCTCGATCAGAGCATTCCTCGCATCCTTATCTCCCGCCCGGCACCTTTTCAGATACTCTCTTTCCTCTTTTGCGCTGGGAGGCTGTGGAAAAGACTGCATAATGACATACCTCTTTCACGCTTTCCTTCTATCCTATGCGCGAGGGAAGATGTCTGTGCTTTTCCTACCCGATCAAAACTCTTTTTCCTTCAAAGGCAAAGCCGTAATGACGGATCCTATCTGCCGCAATTCCCTGTGATAACAGTTCTGCATCATAGTTTTTGTCAACTATCTGATCCAACGCAGACTGAACCGCTTCTTCCAGAGTCTCCTTTTTCATCCGGCTGCACACCTTAAATTCAATAATGATCGCCGGATATTTCTCACGCTCCTGCGGAATCATCATAATATCATACCTTCCAAATCCGCTCTCCCGATTAGAACGTATCTCATAGATCCCTGCACGCTCTGCAATGAGTCCAAGCACAAAGCCATGATAAAAACGCTCCGGTTCCGGATCACTCCCATTTCCGCTTCCCACATCAAAATAACTGAATGTGGCAAGAGCAACCTTGTTCATATAATAATTCATTGCCTCCAAGTCACCGTTAATCAGAGCTTTCATAAAATAACCATAGTTCGCATCCTGATTTTGAAACCAATCCTGAAACATTGTCGTAAACATACTCAAGGTCTCAATATTTGTAATGTCCAGCGTATACCACGGTTCTCTTGTAATGCCTCGGTAATCAACATGTTTCACCTTCAAATAGCCACTGGCAAGCAAAAGACTCCAAATTGCATTTTCATTATGATCCAATTGATTATAGACGATCTGCTCATCAAAACTTACAACAATTTCCCGTCCGTTTAAAAGATCCTCCATCTTCTCCTTCACATCGGCAGATGCAGTTCGGATCAGGCGGCTGACAAGCCCATTGGAACTGGTCGAAGCCCAATATGGATAGGTTTTTCTTTTGTCCAGATAATTTGTAATAGACCATGGGTTATAAATATCCTTATGTTCTCCAAAGGTAAAGCCATCATACCACTGTTTTACTTCATCCTTCTTATCTCCCATTCCAAACTCATCGAGCACATGAAACACTTCTGACTCCGTAAATCCAAAGCAGTCTGCGTATAAATCAGACGTTGTTGTAATCACCTGTAAATTATTCAAATCTGAAAAAATACTCTCCTTGGAAACTCTCGTAATTCCCGTCATAATAGCACGCTCTAAATAAGGATTCGTCTTAAAGGATGCATTAAACAAGCTTCTCACGAAAGCTGTAAATTCATCCCAGTATCCCTGAACATATGCCTCCTGCATTGGTGTATCATATTCATCCAAAAGAATGATGACTTTCTTACCGTAATAACGTTCCATCCATTCAGACAGATTTCTCAAAGAATCCTGTGCCGTAACATCATCCATCTTTACTGTTGTCTGGTAATATAATTCACGCTCATCCTCACCAAAAATATCTTCTTTCATGAGATTCCTGTTTTCCCGGTACAACCTTGCAATCTCCTGTTTAATCTGGGTTTTGGCATCCTCCAGATTTCCCGCTTTCACTGCCGCAAAGCTCAAAAATATTACCGGATATGATCCCTGCAGTTTCCGGTACGCCTCTTCCTGCCAGATAGAAAGTCCCTCAAACAGATCTGCCCGATTCGCATATTTATTAGAAAAGAAACACTCCAGCATACTCATATTTAACGTCTTACCAAAACGCCGCGGACGTGTGATTAATGTTACAACATCCCGGTTTTCCCACCATTCTTTTATAAAATTTGTCTTATCTACAAAAAAACAATCTTGCTCTCTCAAAGCAGAAAATCCCTGTATTCCTATACTAATCGCCTTTTTCATACACTCACCTGCTTTCATTTTAGCACTATACAACTCCTATACACTTTGTTTCATTATAGCGATATTTTCTCAAGGTTACAAGCCACATTGAATAACAAAACAACTGTGCTTTTCCTGCCCGATTCTTTACGGAACCAATGCTGCCAGATACATTTCGGTGTCCTCCGGCACGCTCGTATCCTGCCCGAGATCCCATGCAAACTGACTCAATTCATCCAGAAATTCCGAATCCTTAGCTTCTTTTATTTTCTGCTGCAAAACATTCTTTGCTTTGTTTCTTAATTGCTCTGAGTTCCTGTCCGCCCACATGACCAGAATTGACTCACAGTAATTTAACGTATTGACTGCCGTGTAACGCAGATAAACCGACTTGAGCAAATCATTCTCAGACGGATAATTCATTTCACATTTTATCCCGGATGCATCGGCAGGAATCTGGTATTTCTTATAATATTTGATCACGGTCTGATACAAGTCCTCCCGGTTCAGAAGAATGCGCAGTGCCGGAATGCGCTTTGCTGCATACTCGATTCCTTCTGCATAATAGCGGTCCTGATCCATCAGGCTGTTTGCCACCGGATTTCGCATAACAAATTCAAATAACTCCTCTGTGGACATGTCTGCCAGCAGGCTTTTGGGAGCATCAAACAAGGAATCATATTCCTTCTGATAATCCACAGCAAGAAAAGAATATGCTCCGTACGGACACACCGGATACTGATATTTTCCGTTGACCTTTTTCCATGCAGCAGGATCCTTCACCAGCTTCCGGTATGCTTTTAACTGCTTCAGATCCTTCTTGCCAATATCAGAAGCAGACACAACATTTGACTGATAGATTTTGTCATAAAATTTCGGAGCATGATCCCCCTGTATCACGAAATTTACACCACGTCGATAGTATGGAATCCTGTCGTCATCATACCCACTGAATTTCACCGACAGCACATCCGGTGAAAGCTTAACCGTACGCAGCTTCGTGCCATCACCAAGGACCACCGGTTGATCGATCATGGAGATTGATTCCGGAATTGTCATACTGCCGTCCTGAATGGACGCGATCAGCAGTTTTCCCTTTGTTTTATCATATAAAGCGCCCTTTTGTCCGGCGTATCTCGAATTTGATCCGGAAACATTAAAATCGATATTTTGCGCCGCAGCATAATTGTACGGCAGCTCCAGAGATATCTTTTCCACACTTGCCGGAATCACAAGTTCTTCGAGTTCCGACGGTATCCTTTGCATGGTCAAAGTTTTTGTTCCTTCCGGAACCGATACCTTCTGTGCATTCTCTGCAATCCCATAAACATCTGTCCCATTTTTGGAACAGAGACAGCCGTTTAATACCTGGTATTCTTCCATATTCTCCGGCAGCACCAGCTTCTCCCATACAACGTCCAGAAGACTGGTATCTTTCAGCTCCGTATGAATCGGTGCAGAAAAATACAGGGACTTGCCATCCTGCACATAACGAAATGCATTGAAGGAAATATATTTTAAGGTATCCGGCAGATATATTTCCTGAATATCAGCCACCCGGTCATGTACATCGTCCGGATAGATATAAGTCGTCTGCGCAGTAGAATCTTCCATATATTTTTCTCCGAAAATATCACAAACTGTATTTCCGGATGTGGATTCCTCCTTATCAAAGCGGTCATTCTCATCTCCTAATTTGGTGACCGCCTTTCCTCCCAGCTTTGAAGGTATTTTAAGCACCGAAAGATCTTTATCGCCAAGAGGTCTGATATTCTGGATCCATGCTTCATCGCCTTGTACCGTGTACTGATACTCAAAGCCATCGATCACCTTCCGGCATTCCTTCTGCCGGCTCTCTGTGTTTGCATGTTTGAGGATAGATACTCCCCCAAGCACTACCACAGCAATGGCTGCCACCACGATCACTTTTGTAATTTTCTTCATAGAATTCTCCTTTGCAAACGATATGTCGGTTACAATTTCACTTTTCCCTTTTCAATACTCCTTAATAATAAATATCCTTTGGATACAGCAGCTTATTCATCCTCTCCCAGAATTTGCGCTTCTTGGCCGGCTCCGGCACCTCGATCACATACCGCTCGTAGGCATTGATGATCGTTGTGTCCAGATAATGGCTGACCCGCGGCTGGTCACGACGATAATTCATATGTACATGACCATGGAAAAAATAAGCCGGCTTATAATGCTTCATGATCCAGCGGAAGCACCGGAAGCCCTGGTGCGGCAGATCCTCGGCATCGCCAAGATCCTTTGCCGGTGCATGTGCCACCAGAATGTCCAGTCCGCCGCGGATGCGGACCTTCCATTTCAGGCGGGACCACCGTTGATACATCTGATGCTCGGTGTACTGATACTTTCTCATCGAATAGCTCATCGAACCGCCAAGTCCTGCAATCCGAAGTCCCTTATACACAAACACGGCATCGTCAATACAGACGCAGCCATCGGGCGCCTTTCTGTCGTAATGCACATCATGATTGCCGTGTACATAAAGAACCGGAACCGTCGTAAATGTCGCCAGAAACGACAGATACTCCGCTTTCAGATCCCCACAGGAAATGATCAGATCGATCCCATCTAATTTTTCTTTTTCGAAATAATCCCAAAGATATTTCGATTCTTCGTCCGCTAACAATAAAATTTTCATACTAATCCCTCATGCTCTTCTCAGCCCGCAAGCGCCTGGTCACAGGCACAAAATCTGCCGTATGAGATCACTTTGATATCTGTTTCATACGGATCACACAAGCTGTCGTTCTCCCTCACTTAACGTCTGCTTCAGACCTCGCAGCCGCACAAGATCCTTTGCGTGATCACTCAGCTGGTCAATCGTCGGAATCTCTCCCTCAATACCTTCGATGAGCCAGTCCATCATCATGACATTCTCCGGCGTCAGCGCTTCATTCTCCCCACAGCGCATGATATGTTCGTTGTCGTACAATATGCCGGAGAAGATAGTAAAGCTTCCGTTTGCGATCGAACTTTTCAGGAAACGGATCAGACGGCAGGTGTTCTCCGGGATACTGCTGCCCAAGATCACATCCAGTACATTGGCAGAAAGACCCCACCAGTAATTTAACGCCTTCGGCTCCTTCGTCGAATCCGTTTTCCAGGAACCGCGCATAATACTGTTGATCAGCTCCTCATAAAACGCGCCCCACTGATAAACCGTCGTGGCAACATTTCTGGTCCCCTTGTCCGATAAATAGTACAGACCCAAAGTACGGTCTTCCTTCGTCGGCGAGATCATATTCTGGGATGAGATAAACGAAATCCCGCGGTCAAGGAAATACTGATCCGAAGGGCAGTCCTGCATCGTAGACCACTGAAGATGGATCTTTGCTCTCGGATTGATCATTCTTGCCCCGAGCGCAAACGCATTGATGCCGGGGATCACGCCGTAGATCGGATAATCTGCAAGATAGCCGATATCATCCTGCTCACTTAAGCTTGCTGCGATCATTCCAAGCAGGAACTTTCCTTCATAAATACGAATTCCATAGGTTCTTATCGAGGCATGCGGTGAGTTAAGCGAGCAGTTTAATATCTTTGTGTTCGGATAGAGCGGGGCGATCTTGATGCAGGCTCGCACAAACATCGGCGCGATCGCAAAAATAATATCATAGCCCTCCTCACAGAGCTTACGCAGTATCTCCTCATCGTCCTCATACGGCTTTGCGATAAATGCTTTGGCATCAATATCTCCATGAAAGGCATCAATGATATGCTTTCTTCCCATCTCCTGTCCGTAGATCCAGTCGGATTCCGACGGCTTTACATCATAGACAAATGCCACCTTATGCACCTTCGGCGACTGCATCTTTTTGATCATGGAGGTCTCTGTATTCGGAACGGTCAAAAGCTCCACCGGCTCATCCTCAGCCAGTGTTACAATTTCCTGCCAGATCTTTGCCAGATCCTTTTTGATCTCACCGGACAGTTTTTCCATGGATTCACTGTACGGATAAAGGGACAGATAAAACAGCAGTGCATCATCCTCTGTCATCCCCTTTAATTCGTTGCCGCCCATCGCCTTATATGCATTATAAAATGCCACATGAAAGGAGGAAAAGTTCATGCAGTCATCCTCGGACCACTGTTCATCCTCTCCCTTTCCCACATACTGGCAAAGCTTCTGATAGCTTCCCTTTCTGGTAAATACGACATAATTGATCTTTGAATTCCGGTAGAAATCCATAAATTCATAATAAATCTGAATATCCGGATCGTCCGTCAGACGCGGCACCTTGCGGATCACCTCTGCCGGAATGGTCGGAGAACCCACGTACTTTAATACGCTTGTCCTTTTATTTCCCTCGACAACATAATATTTATTTAAAAACTCATACACCTTGATCGGCGTATGGATTCCCTCCTGAATCTGCGCATCATACAGCAGAGACCATTTCACGGAAAACTCACTGCCATAGTTTAAAAGCGGCATGAAATTACAGGCAAATGCCTGTGTCCGTCCTGCGGAAGAGGTTCCGATCACCTGCTTCGCCGGGATGTTGATCGTGCCAAGATTCTCCTCGCGCTCTATATGCACATGAGATAAAATCTCATCCAGAACCGGAAGATATGGATAACTTCCCTGCAGTGTTTTACTTTTATATGCTTTCAGTGCTAACTTCTGTGCTTTCAGATAATCATCGTATGCCATATGGTATCTCCTTTCCGTAACATTATACCTTTCTTGATTATACTATATATTCTGTTTGTCTTACAATAATTATCCCCTGAAAATCACCAAAAAAGGGCAAATCTAGCATTTTGTCCCTGATTTCCACCTCATTACGAGCATTTTCCTATACACAAAAAAGAAGCCGCAAACCACTTGAATTCACATCAGCCGGTCTGACGGCTCCTGTCATTTTTTATGATTCCGATGTGCGCCTTGCCGAAACGATCACAAGTGTCACCGCAAAGATCACAAGCGCATATCCCAGAGATACCATGGACTGGGTCAGAATATTTTTCACAAAAGTGTGCGATACCGTTTTCATGGCACCGATGCTCTCGTTATTCACCACATACCAGTAGGTCGGAAATGTTTTTGCCACCTTCTGTACCCCCGCTCCGAAAAACTGCCTTGGAACGAAAATGCCACCGAGGAAGCAAAGTACCAGGCTCAACACATTCACAATACCGTTGATCGCATCGTCCGTTTTGGCAACCATACCGGCGAAAAAGCCAAGGCTTAATCCAAACAGAAGCATCGTGAAAATATTCACGGCAAACCACGGCAGACGCGGATCGGTAAGAATGCTGCCGCCGGATATAACGACTGCTGCCACAAGCACAAACAGATACAAGCCGCCCCCATAGACAAGCACTGCTGCCGTCATCCCGGCCACTCTTTTCTTCATCGGCATAGAGCTGCATTCCGTCCGTTCCCGTACCTCCCTGCGATTCAGCCGAAGCAGCACCAGACCGATTCCGGACACACCAACCGCAATAAACAGATATGGAACATACAGAAAGAACCGTGTACTCATATCGCCCTGTCTTTTATTGACAAAGGATGCCATATGCACCTTTGTCTCCTTCTTCTGCAGAGCTGTCAGCTTCTGTCCTGCTTCGCGCAGACTGATTCCATTCCCGGTCAGTGCTGTCATCTTCTGAAGATACATCTGCAAAGCCGCCTCAAAATATGCGGAATCAAAACAGTCCGGTACCTTCATGCAGGAAAGCTCCGGCACCTCTCCCTTGGAAAGCACCTCGTCCGTTCCCTCCGGAATGACTAATACATAGTCGAGCTTTCTCCAATACAGCGCATCTGCAATCTTATCCTGATCCATTTTCATTTCGGTCACCTGATTATGTGTTCCAAAATACTCCCTGATCTGACCGGAAAATTCTCCTTGATCCTCATCCACAACGGCGATATCCAGACTGTCCTGCTGAAAAGAGGATGCTCCGCCACCGCCGTTTACCTTCGCCATGATCAGCGATAGGGACATAAACACCGCAAAGAAGATAAAAACAGTTCCCTTGTATTTATTTAATATCAAAAAATATGCTTTAAATATTCTCATATCGCACCCTCCTGAGTTTCCACACACTGATGAGCACACTGACGATACCGATCAGAGCAAGTGTCACCATATTGATCACATAGCTGCGTCTGTCCCCATATACGGACAGACTCTTAAAGCCGTTCACGATCAATGTCCCCGGATTGATCCGGTTGATAACCGGACAATGCTCTTCAATGAGAAATGTGATATCTCCCCACTGCAGTCCGGCAAGAAAGGAGCTTATCATAAATACCGCCACGCAGACACCTTCCTTTTTCTGGACAGGTCCTTTGATAAATACAGCGATCACCTCGCCGATCGCGAGTGCCGTAAAGCTGCCGATCCATCCTCCCAGCAGAACCAGTCCCGCGTTCTGTCCGAAATCCTGGTCATATACAAAGACACAGACGCCTGTTACGATCGCCACAATGATACAGTACAAAATGTATGTTGCGATAAAATCATTCAGCACCTGACGAAGCTTCGGTGTCGGCGCAACATTTCTTCTGGCACCCACCGCCGTCAGATCCGCCTGAATATCATTGCCATTGTGCATTCCAACCATTGTGCCGATCAGGCAGGTCATGGCGATCAATGCATAGAAATACTGAGCGTATGGATCCTTGTCGGTTCCTTTTAACGGAATCTCCTTGATCTGCGCCTGTGTTCCTTCCGCCAGAGCCTGCACAAGATCTGCCACCTTGTCCGGTTCCTTCCTGGCGGTATCCTCGATCAAAGCGGTATTCTCGCGGTACTGATCCAGAAATGTCTTGATCAGACTGCTGTAATTGTCCGATGTTTTGGCGATAAGGGATAACTCCTCTCCTCCCTGAACAATTCCGTATATCTTTTCGTCCTGCAGCGCTTTCTCCGCCTGCTTCCTGTCTGTATATTTTTTCACACGAAACAGCGGTATCTTATTCTCCGTCTGTACCTCCTCCATCATGCTCACAAACATTTCCGGAAGATCGCTGTTGGTCAGAACACCTACCGGCACCTCCTCAAACTGCTCAAGATCATTGATCCCGCCAAACATAAAATAAAACAACATTCCGAGAATAATCGGAAATGCCAGAGACCAGAACAGAAGTGTTTTCTGACGCAGCATGGTTTTCATTCGATATCTCACATGCAACATAATACCACCTCCTAATCTCTGAGTTCCTTACCGGTTATTTCCAAAAATACATCGTTTAAGGTCGGAAGCTCGGAATGAACATTTCCAAACACGATCTCCTTATCCTTTAAAAGATCCAGAAGACGTAAAAGATTATGCTTTCCTTTCGAAAAACGAACCTTGAGCAGTCCATTTTCAAAGCTTACATTGATCACATACGGAAGTGCTCTGACTGCATCGGAAATCTCCTCCGAAAAATCAGACAGTTCCATCTGGATCGTCTCACCCAGATCGATCATCGCCTTAAGCTCATCCTTCGTACCGAGTGCAACATTTCTGCCTTTATCCATAATGGCAATTCTGGTGCAGATCTGCTCGACTTCCTCCATATAATGCGTAGTGTAAATGATCGTAGCTCCCTGTCTGTTCAGCTCCCGGATCCCCTCGAGGATCTTATTGCGGCTCTGAGGATCCACCGCAACCGTCGGCTCATCCAGAATGATCAGCTTCGGCTTATGAGCAATTCCACAGGCAATATTTAACCGGCGAAGAAGTCCTCCCGACAGCTTTTTCGGATAAAATTTCCGGTATTCCGTAAGTCCCACAAAGTCAATTGCTTCCTCCACCAGCCTTTTGCGCTCTGCCTTGTTTTTGATGTACAGACCACAGAAATAATCAATATTTTCATAAACAGTAAGCTCCTCGAATACCGCAACATTCTGCATAATGATGCCAATGTCCTTTTTGATGTCATAGCCGGTCGGCGTCATCTCCTTACCAAAGATTTCAATGTGACCTTTATCATACGTCAGCAGAGACAACAGGCAATGGATCGTTGTCGACTTGCCGCTGCCGTTCGGTCCCAGAAGTCCGATGATCTCTCCCTCTTCAATTTCCAGATTGAAATGATCCACGGCTACCAGATCACCATATCGTTTTACCAGATTTTCTATTTTTACAACCATACAAACCTCACATTTCTGAAAATTCTGTTTAAAATTTCACAGATATTTTCTTCTGCTTTTCTGAAAAAAAATTTCTCTCAGAGAAGCTCCTTTTGTTTCGAGTACAATTCTATGATACCGAAATTCTCTCCACAATGATAGTGAAAAAAGTAAAAAGAACATATGACATTTGTCACATTTCGGAAATACCGGTAGATATCCCGCCGCAAATCCCGTATAATAAGCATATTCACAGCGTATGCAGTTCTAACCGCGGAAAGAGGGAATATCCATGTGCATTTATATAGATTCTGTTTTGCTTTTTATCCTTTGCAGTCTGGTTTATCCGGCTTTCAAACCGGATCCGATACACATTACCGGCGTTTTGTTTCTGATCACAATATATTGCTTTGAGCTGTTATGTTCCTCAGACAGACAGCGCAGTTATCTGGGAATTATGGTTCTGATCCTCTGCTTTTTTTATCCGGAGATGACGATATTTCTGCCGTGGCACTGTTATGTATTATTCCTGCATAAACAATTTGTTCCCGCCGGACTTTATCTGCTCCCACTGATCACTTACAGTTATCGGGTCTCCGGCAGACCGGTTCCGTTTCTTCTGCTGATCACTGCCATAAGCTTTTATCTGGCATATACCAACCGGACACGCGCCAGCCTGACCGCGCAGCTTCACATTCTCCGTGATAACAGTGTCGAACAGGAGCTTTCCCTGCAGAAGGCAAACCACAGAATCCTGGAGAATCAAAACGACCAGATCTATATTGCCACTCTGCGTGAGCGCAACCGCATCGCCAGAGAGATCCATGACAATGTAGGACATATGCTGTCCCGGTCTATCCTGCAGACAGGAGCACTTCTCGCCATCTGCAACGACAAATCCATCACACCTCATCTGTCCGCTTTAAAGGACACACTCAATCTTGCCATGGATAATATCCGAAGCAGTGTTCATGATCTGCGCGATGAATCCGTTGATCTGAACGCCGCACTGAACGAGCTTGTACAGCAGTTTACCTTCTGTCCGGTACGGCTGCAGTATGACATGTCGAGACAGATCCCAAAGAATATTAAATACTGCTTCTTGTCGATCACAAAGGAAGCCATGAACAACATTGTAAAACACAGCAATGCCACTCGGGTTCAGATCACCGTTAAGGAACATCCTGCCTTTTACCAGCTTCTGATCACCGATAACGGCAGCGTGAAAGCTCCGGAGGATATGACAGAAGTCACCACGGGCGGAATGGGACTTCAGAACATGAGGGATCGCGTGGAAGCACTTCACGGCATTCTGCATATCAGTGATCAACAGGGATACCGCATATTTATATCGATCCCGAAATCGTAATGAACAGCTTGAATATACGGAATCCTTCTTGTCCACAGATCAAGAAGGCAGAAATAAAAACAGACAAATTTAACGAAACAGAAAACAATCACAAAATTGATATGGGAAAGGAAAATCACTTATGAATATAGTTCTTATAGACGATGACCAGCTTGTCTGCATGTCATTAAAAATGATCCTCGAAGCCTCCGGTGACATTCATGTATCTGCGATCGGTCATGACGGCAGCGATGCATTGCCCCTGTATCAGCAGTACCGTCCGGATATTCTTCTGATGGATATCCGTATGCAGCACCGCAATGGGACGGACGCACTGTCGGATGTGCTTGAGCAGTTTCCGGATGCCAGAGTGCTGTTTCTTACCACCTTCGTGGATGACGAGTATATCACAAAAGCTCTGCAGCTTGGCGCAAAGGGCTACATCATCAAACAGGATTATGAAACGATCATCCCGGCACTAAACGCTGTCTATTCCGGTCAGAATGTCTATGGCAGCGAGATCATGGAGAAGCTCCCTGGGCTTATGCAGCAGGAAGCCTCCTTTAACTACAGTGCTCACGACATTTCACAAAAAGAATACGAGATCATCACTCTGGTAGCGCAGGGGCTCAGCAACAAAGAAATTGCCGCACGGCTCTTTCTCAGCGAAGGTACCATCCGCAACTATCTTAGCGGTATTCTCGAGAAGCTGCAGCTGCGCGACCGCACCCAGCTTGCCGTGTTCTTTTATCAACATTCCTGACGCACCCAAAAGGGCAAATCCAGCATTTCTCCTTGATTCTCACTATGTTACGAACATTTTCCTATACAATAAAGAGCCGGAAATACAAAATATTTCCGGCTCTTTGGGTGTTCATTTTTCTATTTATGAGAAAATAATATGAGGAAGCTCTTTTAAACTGCGGATCACACGATCTGCACCGGCATCCATCAATATCTTTTTGGCACGGTCAAGCTCCTTTTGCTGCTCCTGTCCGGTCAGTCCTTCAAATTCCTCCTGACTCATCCCAAGAGCGGAACTTCCCTCCAGAACGCCAACCGTATATACGCCGGCATTCTTGCCCTCTTTCATATCAGAAGCAGTGTCTCCCACCTTCATGACCTTCCGGACATCCTCTGCTTGTAAAAGCTGCATATTGCGGAAGATCATATACGGCTTCGGGCGTCCATTTCCATCCACGTCCTCCGGTGTGACCAGAAGATCCGGATGATATCCCTTTGCCGCTGCCTCCTTCTCGACTACATCCATCATCGCATGTGTGTAGCCGGTGGTTGAGCCAATGCGGATACCGTGCTCACGCAGTTTATCCATGCATTCCAGACAGCCCTCTTTCGGATCGGTATATTCCGCCAGACCCTCCATCAGCTTCTTTTCAAATATATCATAAATTCGCTCAACATCCGTCTCATCCGACTCTTTGCCGTTCTGCGCAAGCCAGAGTTCATGAATACGTCTCATCGCCAGCATTGTGCGGATATGGTCCTTTTTGAGCATTCCCATCGGCTCACGGATCTCCTCCATGGTCGGTACGATACCAACCTCTTTAAATGCCTTTTCAAAAGCATATACCGGAGCGAAGCAGCCGTAATCCACGGTTGTTCCCGCCCAGTCCATAATTACCAGTTCAATGTCCATCGCTTTAACGTCCTTTCTATCGTGATTCCAGAAATTCTTTTAACAGACTGCAGAGCTTCTCGATATCCTCCGGATAAATCTCTCCGATGTTGCCGACACGGAAGGTCTCCTCCTTCGTTGTCTTTCCGGGATATAGTACATATCCTCTTTCCTTGATGTAGTCATACATTTCACGAAATGTGAAATTGCAGTTCTCCGGATAATAGAAGGTTGTGATGATCGGTCCCTGTACATCCTGTCCCAAAAACGGGACAAACCCAAGTGCGGACATTTTCTCGCGAAGAAGTACCTCATTATTGTAATAACGCTGATGACGTGCTGCAATACCGCCCTCTTCCTTCAGTTCTTCCATTGCCTTTGCAAATGCCAGCACAACATGTGTTGGTGAGGTGAAACGCCATTTGCCGTCCACATTCATCGTCTTGTACTGGTCATACAGATCCAGAGAAAGTGATCTTGCATTTCCCTCGCTCTGCTCGAGCAGATCCTTACGCAGGATCACATAGGAAAAGCCCGGCACACCCTGAATACATTTATTGGCACTGCTGATAATGCAGTCAATGCCCCATTCCTTTACAGGAATCTCCACACCGGCAAAGCTGCTCATTGCATCGACAATAAATACGGCGCCGGCATTTTTGACAACAGCTCCGATGGATGCAACATCATTTAAAATACCGCTTGTCGTTTCACTGTGCACCATAGAAACATGAGTGATCTCCTGATGCTCCTTTAAGATCTGCTCTACTGTAGTGGCATCCGGCTGCTGATCGATCGGCCACTGATGCATCTGATAATGGATACCGGCATGTCTGGCAATGTCTGCCATTCTCTCGCCATAAGAACCATTCGCAAGGACCAGAAGATGATCGTCCTTCCCGGTCAACGTCGTTATGGCAGCCTCAACACCAAAGGTTCCGCTTCCCTGCATCAGTACCGTCGTATATTCCTCCAGCGATACGCCTGCAAGCTCTAACAGACCACTTCTTATTTTCTGGGTCACCTGCTTATAATCATCATCCCATGTACAGTGATCCACCATCATTTCCTGTTTGACCGTATCCGTTGTTGTAAGCGGTCCCGGTGTTAATAACTTATATTGCATGTTACGCCTCATTTCTGAAATTTTGATTTTCTATTTTATTTTCCCTTTTTCATACCCATCTTTAGTTTTGTCCCTGTTATGGCATTACCTCATCAGATAACTGCTGATGCTTCTCATACAGCTCAAAGGTAAGCGGCTCTGAGAAGGTCTTCGGATATTTTGACTTATTCTTATTGTCAGAGGACTCTCCCTTGTAAAGAGGGTTAGGATAAGACTGCTGCAGCTCCTTACGACCGTTTTCGATAATGCACTGTGCCATCTTCATTGCCTCAGGATTGCTCTTGTCACCCTTGTCAATTACAGCAACAGACTCGGTCAGAGAAAAGTTACCCTCGGTCGGATCTACAAAATCAATCGGCTGACCGTCTTCCTTATCGGCAACTGCCTGATGTCTGAGTCCAAAGCCGATTGCAACCTCGCCGGCACGGCAGAGCTTCAGTGGGGCAGATCCAGAATCTTCGATATGATCTCCTGCATTGATATAGATCTGCTTCAGGATATTCTGTGCTTCCTTCTCGCCATACTCAGAGATCAGAGCCTGCATCAGAAGCCATGCGGTAGAAGATGACTTAACATCAGTAATGGAAAGATGTCCCTTATACTCTGCCTTCGTCAGATCCTTTAAGCAGGTTGGTGTTGTCAGCTTAAGTTCTTTCATCAGATCGGTGTTTAAAATGATCGCACCCTCCTGTGAAGTGATCGGTGCTGCGTAATCGCCGAATTTGTCAATGGTATTTACCTCAAAATCAAGCTTCTTGAACATGTTGTTCTGCTTCTGTGCGCTGTCCAGATAGAAGGTACTCATTGTCACCATATCTGCCTCGATATTTTTCCCTTCTGCCAAAAGCTTTCCGCCAAGTTCGGAGGTTCCAAAACCCTCAAACGAATATTTTCCTTTATAACCATTGTTATCCAATGCATTCTGCATTGCGGTGATCGCCTCATCGTCTGCGTTGGAATAAATAACTACCTTTTTGTCTGCGGAATCGGATCTTCCCGATTTTACACTGTTTCCACATCCTGTCATCGCTGTGGCAGCAAGCATCACTGCCAGTCCCATACTCATAATTCTTCTTTTTAACATAATGTCTCCTTCTTTTGGAATAATTTTTGCGTAACACGCATTGGTTTATATTTAGCAAGCCCTGCAAACAGAGCTTTGGCTATCAGATTGGTGAAAAAGATCAGCAGTGATAACACGAATACCTCATTAAATTTGTTGAGATACTGGAGCTGCTTGATCTTCGCGGTAAGCACCATAGTTCTGGAACCAACCAGAAAGATAATGGCACTGACGGTAACGCAGGAGTTGGTGAAATAATATCCAAAAACACTCCACAGACTTTCCTTTACATTTGGCGTCACGATCCGGATGATCGTTTTAATCCAGGAATCTCCCATCAGACCGGCTGTTGTCTCCCAGCTTTCATTCAGTTTTGACAACGAATTTTTCATCATAAGATAAGGCGATGAAAAATAGTGGATCACATTACAGATGATGAGCAGTCCCATCGTATTCTGCAGACTGGTGCCGGAGAACACAAACATATATGCCACGCCGAGAACCATACCCGGTATCGTGTTCGTGACCATGGCGATCCCTTCCACAACACCCTTGCACCACTTCGGCATCCGGCTTCTTGCAGTCACAAGTGCTGCGCCATAAGCTGCCAGCGTACCGGCTGCCGCCGATAAAACTGCCATTGCCAGTGTATTTCCATAAATGCTTAACAGATCACTGTCCGTAAAAACAGACACGAAATGTTCCATGGAAAAGGATATTTTATTCGGCCAGTCTGTGACAAACGGTGCCACAAAGATGACAACGAAAATGCACAGCATCAAAACAAGTGCAATGACAGACAAAATCGACCACACAACATCTCTGACCACGTTTTGGGACAGTTCTGCGTCGCTGATCTTTTTATAACGGATATTAAACCGCTCCAGATACTGTAAAAGACAGATACTCACAATCGACGGAAGCAGCATGATCATCGCTACTGCGGCTCCCTTTCCGAAATTCGGAATGCCTCCGAGCATCTGGTCATATAGCACACTTGCAACAACCTCAAACCGGCCGCCTACGGATGCCGGAATACCAAAATCCGTGAAGCTTAAGAAAAATGCCTGAATAAATGCGCCACAGAGTGTTCCGAGAAGCGGACGCACAATGGCGATCCAGAAGGTTGCATGTGCCTTATCTCCCATAACCTTTGATACGATCATGACCTTTTTGTCTATGTACTGCATCGTATTGCTGACTAACAGAAATGCTACCGGTATCGTATACACACTGTAGCCCACAAGCAGACCAAAGATTCCGTAAAGTTCAAACGGAAGTGTATGTCCTAAGGTTTTCGTAATCAATCCCTGATGACCAAACGAGTAAATAATTGCGAAACCATATGTGATCGTTGGAAGAAACATCGGCAGCATCGCCGCCAGACGTATGATATTTTTGAAGTGTTTCGGCAAATTTGTATAATAGCAGGTATAAGCAAGAATGAATGCGACAATCGTTGCAAGCCCTGCGGCAAGCGCTGCGATCAGAAAACTGTTGCCAAGTGCCTGTCCAAATTTCTTCTGCTGAAACACGCTCTGATAAACAGAAAGTGTGACCCCTCCGTCCTCTCCCGAGAAGGAGCGGCACAGTAAACGAATGACCGGCAGTCCCAAAAACAGAACAAAGAAAACGGTCAGAATCATAAATATTACTTTAATGCCAATTGAATTTTTTCTCACTTTTACACCGCTTTCCCTGCTTCTAACGGTACATTCCCAAATAATGTCAGAATATTATCCCGCTTGATGATTAACTGATTTAATATGAAATGCTCCACAAATTCATTCTCCGGCGCATTCACAATGCCAAGAGGTGTATCGTACTGTGAGATCTTTCCTTTCTCAATGATCAGCACCCGGTCGGATAAGGTCAACGCCTCCTCCGGATCATGGGTAACAATGATCGTCGTCAGATGAAACTGTCTTGAGATTGTTTTGATCTTGCTCTTGATCGACTCCTTGATCACACCATCCAGTGCGGAAAGCGGCTCGTCAAGCAAGAGGATCTTCGGCTTCATGACCATGGTTCTCGCCAGTGCCACTCGCTGTTTCTGTCCGCCTGACAGCTGGTCGATTCCTTTCTTTAAATGTGGTCTGAGTTCTAACAGATCGATCATCGCATCAACCTCCTCCGTCTTGGAAATATTCGGTTTGTTGCGAAGTCCGTATACAATATTCTGATATACATTCAGATTTGGAAACAATGCATAATCCTGAAATACAATATTAAACTCTCGTTTTTCCATGGGAATCTCTGTTATGTCTTTTCCCTGATATATGATCTGTCCCTGATCTGCCTTTGTAATACCAAGGATCAGATTTAATAATGTTGTCTTTCCACAGCCTGACGGTCCGAGGATCGAAACGATCTCGCCATCCTCCACCTCCAGTGACAGGTCGTTAAGTACATTGACGCCGTCAAAGGATTTGCTGATATGTTCTAATTTAAGCATTTCTGTCTTCCTTTCTGTTTTACCCTCTCACTCACTGAAATTCATTATAAAAACGCTATGTAAAATCCACTACCGCCCTCAAGTAAATGAAACGTAAATTGATTGTAAATTCATTTTCGCCGCTATAACCATGATTTTATTCTTCCTAAGACTTCCCATACCAAAGATGGTAATTCGCCCATAATATTTCTTATGTCCGGTTATTTAGAAATCATATTTTGCCTGCCAATATATTAAAAATCCGTGAGCTATGACTAAAAAATTGT
>ERZ839947.664-NODE-664-length-43196-cov-6.075427_pt1 | contig 43196 bp, 24 predicted proteins | sample MGYA00519908_ERZ839947 | MGnify/ENA primary metagenome ERZ839947 (study PRJEB31850, sample SAMEA3708857) | human gut metagenome | biome: human gut; feature: human-associated habitat; material: faeces | place: China | collected 2014 ... | reverse complement strand
TGAGACATATTTACTATCTTTCCGCTATGATTTTGCCTACATTTGGTAACTCAAACGGAAGGATAGAAAACACGTATGTTTATGAAGAAAGTTCTAATACTTTTAATCTGTTTAATAGGCTATCAGATAGGCTGCCATGCACAAATGGCGGACGAACATTACTATTTTAAAAATCTTAGTGTACAAAACGGATTATCCCAGAATACGGTTAATGCGATTTTGCAGGACAGGCAAGGCTTTATGTGGTTCGGTACCAAAGATGGCTTGAATAGATATGACGGTTTGTCATTCCGTAAATTCAAACATGATGACCGTACGCGGCGGAGCATCGGGAATAATTTTATTACAGCGCTTTATGAAGATGCGAAAGGAGATATCTGGGTAGGTACCGACGTAGGACTTTATATCTATCATCCTGAAAAAGATTCTTTCCGGCACTTTGCCGAATTGAGTGAGGAAAACACTAAAATAGAACATACTGTAACTGCAATTTCCGGAGACAACAAAGGATGTGTCTGGGTGGCGGTAGAATCACAGGGACTATTTTGTTATGACCTGGAGGAAGGAAAACTCCGGAATCATACGTTAAAGAACTTTTCTTTTCTTACCACTAATATCCAGTCTTTTGTCTTCGATAATAGCGGAACTCTCTGGATCGGTTGCTATGGAGATGGGCTTTTTTATTCAAAAGACCATTTAAAAACTCTTCAGCCTTATGTCTCGCCCGTGGATAACAAGGAATTTTATGCGAACGATGTAGTGACCTGTATTGTGAAAGGTGCATACAATTGTCTGTATGTTAGTTCTTTAAAAGGAGGGGTGAAAGAACTGAATCTGACTTCAAATAAATTACATGATTTACTTTTTGAAGATGAAACCGGAGAGTCTGTTTTTTGTCGTGAACTGCTGGTTGCTTCTGACAATGAACTGTGGATTGGTGCAGAGTCGGGACTTTATATTTATAATCTCCGGACGGCCAAATATGTTCATTTGCGCAGTTCGATCAATGATCCTTATTCTTTGTCCGATAATGCTATTTATTCATTGTGCAAGGATCGTGAGGGGGGCATTTGGATTGGCTCTTATTTTGGAGGCGTGAATTACTATCCCCGTTTTTATACGTATTTCGAAAAATATTATCCGAAAGGAACAGATAATGGTTTGCATGGAAAACGAGTACGTGAGTTTTGCCAGGATAATCAGGGTATTCTGTGGATTGGTACGGAAGACGGTGGTTTGAACCGTTTCAATCCGAAGACCAAGACTTTCTCCTTCTTTACACCCAGCAATGCTTTTACAAATGTGCATGGGTTGTGTTTGATTGATAATTATCTTTGGGTAGGAACCTTCTCAAAAGGAGTGAAAGTGGTGGATACGCATACGGGGGCTATTGTGAAAACCTATCAGAAAACAGATTCTCCCCGTTCATTGATTGACAATAGTGTGTTCTCTATTTGCCGCACAACGACAGGTGATATTTACCTGGGAACTTTATTCGGCTTGCTGCGATATAATAAACAATCTGATGATTTCGACCGGATACCGGAACTGAACGGCAGGTTTGTATATGATATAAAGGAAGATTCCGGTGGTAATCTATGGCTGGCAACTTATGCAAATGGAGCTTATTGCTACAATGTGAGCGAAAAGAAATGGAAGAACTATTTGCACGATGAAAATAATCCGAAGAGTCTTCCGTATGACAAGGTATTGAGCATCTTTGAAGATTCCCACCGGCAAATCTGGCTGACTACCCAGGGAGGAGGGTTCTGTCGTTTTCAGCCGGATACGGACACATTTGCCAATTATAATTTATCGGCCGGATTGCCGAACGATGTTGTATATCAGATTGTGGAGGATAAAGACGGATTTTTGTGGTTGACAACCAATAACGGTCTGGTTTGCTTCCAACCTAACACTGGAGTGATGAAAGTATATACCACCTCCAATGGTTTGTTGGGCGACCAGTTTAATTATCGTTCAAGCTTTGAGACCGAGGATGGTACGATCTATCTGGGTAGCATCGATGGTTTTATCGCTTTTAATCCCAAGAATTTCTCGGAGAATAAGTTCATTCCGTCTGTTGCCATTACTGATTTCTTTCTGTTTGGTAAGGAGGTATATGCCGGCGAACCGGGATCTCCGTTGGAGAAGAGTATAACTTTCTCCGACCAGCTTGTGCTTCAATCCAATCAGAATTCTTTTTCTTTCCGTGTAGCAGCGTTGGATTTCCAGGCTCCAAAAACGAGCCGGATTATGTATAAATTGGAGGGATTTGATATGGATTGGCTGACGGTTGGCGAAAGCCCTATCGTTACTTATTCCAATCTTCGTTATGGTGATTATATCTTCCGGGTGAAGGTTGCTAACAGTGACGGCGTATGGAGTGACGACGAAGTGTCATTAGGGGTACATATTCTTCCTCCTTTCTACCTCTCTATATGGGCGTATTGTGTGTATGCTTTGCTGATTATCGGCTGTTCACTGTACACGGTTATGTATTTCAAGAGACGTAGTAACAGCAAGCACCGCAGGCAGATGGAGAAATTCGAGCAGGAGAAAGAACGGGAAGTCTACCATGCAAAGATTGATTTCTTTACGAATGTGGCCCATGAGATACGTACACCGTTGACGCTGATTAAAGGTCCATTGGAAAACATTATATTGAAGAAACAGGTCGATGCGGAAACGCGGGAAGACTTGAATGTAATGAAGCAGAATACGGAACGGCTGTTGAACCTGACTAACCAGTTGCTTGACTTCCGTAAAACGGAAAGTCAGGGATTCCGTTTGAATTTTGCGAAATGCAATGTAACGGAGGTATTGAAAGAGACTCATGTGCGTTTTACTTCCCTTGCCAAACAGAAAGGCTTGGAGTTCACCTTGCAAGTGCCTGAAAAGGACTTCTATGCACATGTGAACCGGGAAGCGTTTACGAAGATTATCAGTAATCTGTTGAATAATGGGGTGAAGTATGCTGAAAGCTATGTACACATATCTTTGGAAGTGCCGGAAACGGATGATAACAATTCATTCTGTATTCGTACGGAGAATGATGGAGTGATTATTCCCAATGAGATGAAGGAGGAAATATTTAAGCCTTTCGTTCGTTTCAATGAAAAAGAAGACGGCAAGGTGACTACCGGAACAGGAATCGGCTTGGCTCTTTCCCGTTCATTGGCCGAGCTGCATCAAGGGACACTGGCTATGGGAGAAGGAGAGAAAAACAATACTTTCTGTCTGACTTTACCGATTGTTCAGGATATGACAATTACCTTGACTCCGGAACCGGAAGGTGAAATAGACCGGATGAGTGAAATTCCTGCCGGGGAGACGGAAAAGAAAGATAACCGCCCCACAGTGCTGGTTGTGGAAGACAATCCGGATATGCTTGCTTTCGTAGTGCGTCAGCTGTCGAAGGAGTACACTATATTGACTGCTACCAATGGTGCGGAAGCGTTGCAAGTGTTGGATGGCAATTATGTGAACTTGGTGGTTAGTGATGTAGTGATGCCTGTGATGGATGGTTTTGAACTGTGTAAGACGATTAAGTCGGATTTGAATTATAGCCATATCCCTGTCATCCTGTTGACTGCGAAGACAAATATCCAGTCTAAGATAGAAGGGATGGAGTTGGGAGCCGATGCTTATCTGGAGAAGCCTTTCTCTGTGGAATACTTGCAGGCTTGTGCTTCCAGTCTTATTCAGAACAGGGAGAAATTGCGTAAGGCTTTCGCACAGTCTCCTTTTGTGGCAGCCAATACGATGGCGTTGACGAAGGCTGATGAAGATTTTATAAAGAAATTGAATGAGGTGATTCAGGTGAATTATAGTAATCCGGAATTTAGTATGGATGATATGGCGGATAGTCTGAATATGAGTCGTTCCAATTTCTATCGGAAGATAAAAGGGGTGCTGGATTTGAGCCCGAATGAATATCTTCGTCTGGAACGTTTGAAAAGGGCTGCTCAATTATTGAAAGAGGGAGAAAACCGGGTAAATGAGATTTGCTACATGGTAGGATTCAATTCTCCGTCTTATTTTGCCAAGTGTTTCCAAAAACAATTTGGAGTGCTTCCAAAGGATTTTGTAAGTTAATATTAATTTAGAGCTATAAAGATAAGGTAAAAAGGAACTTTTAAAAGAATGATTTGATGAAAAAATATGTAAATTTGTTCGTTTTCGTTTTCATGGTGGGTACTTGTTTTTCGCAGGGGAAAGCACAGACAAAATCTGCAGTGAGCTATAAGAATCCGGTTGTAGATATTGCTATGCCCGACCCTACGGTGATTAAGGCTGCAGATGGTTATTTTTATATGTATGCTACCGAATCTACCAGAAACGTTCCGATCATGAAGTCGAAAGATCTGGTGCAATGGACTTTTTGCAACACGGCATTCACAAATAAAACTCGTCCCAGGTTTGAACCTAAAGCTGGAATTTGGGCACCGGACATCAATTATATCAACAATAAATATGTACTTTATTATGCGATGTCGGTGTGGGGAGGAGAACAGACGTGTGGAATTGGAGTAGCTACGGCCGACTTTCCACAGGGACCTTTTACGGATCATGGTAAGATGTTCCGTAGTAATGAGATCGGTGTACAGAACTCGATCGATCCCAGCTTCCTGCAATATGAAGGGAGAAACTATCTGGTATGGGGAAGCTTCCGGGGAATATATGTTATTGAGCTGACTGAAGATGGTCTGTCATTGAAGCCGGGAGCGAAAAAAAAGAGAATAGCAGGAACTGCTTTTGAAGCTGCCTATATTCATAAGCACGGCGATTATTATTATATGTTTGCCTCTATCGGAAGTTGTTGCGAGGGGATTAGGAGTACTTATAAGGTTGTAGTGGGCCGCTCTAAAAAAGTCTGGGGACCCTACAAAGATAAGCCGGGCAAACCGATGTTGAAGAATGGTTATTCTTTGGTGATAGGTGCGAATAACCATTTTGTAGGCAATGGACATGGCTCACAGATTATCCGGGATGATGCCGGGCAAGACTGGCTTTTGTATCATGGTTTTTCAAGATCGGCTCCGGAGAATGGACGTATCCTGTTGCTGGACCAGATTAAGTGGGATAAAGAAGGATGGCCTTATGTGGAAGGCGAAGCTCCTTCTTACGAAACACAAAAAGCACCTGTATTTAATAACTGATTTTCAGATAAACTAATTATAATCTTAAATACCACAAGCATGAAACATACCCCTATTAGCAGGCGGGATTTTCTAAAGAATTTAGGCATTGCCGGGGCTGGCACTCTTCTTGCAGCAAGCCCTTGGCTTTCTGCTTTTTCGGAGGTGACGAACACCTCAAACGAAAAGTGTCGTTTGGCAATTATCGGTCCTGGTTCCCGGGGACGTTTTTTAATGGGATTTCTGGCTAAGAATCCCAAAGTCGAGATCGTAGCATTGTGCGACATTTATAAACCGTCTATCGAGAACGCATTGGAACTTGTGCCTAATGCCAAAGTGTATGGCGACTACCGGGAAGTGCTGGAAGATAAGTCGATAGATGCCATACTCGTAGCTACCCCTCTTAGTTCGCATTGTAAAATCGTGCTGGATGCTTTCGACGCAGGAAAGCATGTATTCTGTGAGAAGTCGATAGGCTTTACGATGGAAGAGTGTTACCGTATGTATCAGAAACATCGTAGCACGGGAAAGATTTTCTTCACAGGTCAACAACGCTTGTTCGATCCTCGTTACATCAAAGCGATGGAGATGATTCATGCGGGTACTTTCGGTGAAATAAATGCAATCCGTACTTTCTGGAACCGGAATGGCGATTGGAGACGCTCGGTGCCTTCACCCAATCTGGAACGCCTGATAAACTGGCGTCTTTACAAGGAATTTTCGAAAGGGCTGATGACGGAACTCGCTTGTCACCAGCTTCAGATTGGAAGTTGGGCTTTGCGTAAGATCCCAGAGAAGGTAATGGGGCATGGTGCCATTACTTATTGGAAAGATGGCAGAGATGTGTATGACAATGTGAGTTGTGTATATGTCTTTGATGATGGGGTGAAGATGACATTTGACTCCGTTATTTCCAATAAATTCTATGGACTGGAAGAACAGATCATGGGTAACCTCGGCACGGTAGAACCGGAAAAAGGAAAATACTACTTTGAGAATGTGGCTCCTGCACCGGCTTTCCTGCAGATGGTGAATGATTGGGAAAACAAAGTTTTCGATTCTCTTCCTTTTGCCGGAACGAGTTGGGCTCCGGAAACTGCAAATGAGAACACTGGAGAGTTCATTATTGGAGAACGTCCCAAGAGTGACGGTACATCCTTGTTGCTGGAAGCGTTCGTTGAAGCCGTCATAACACAAAAACAACCGGAAAGAATAGCGGAAGAAGGATACTATGCAAGTATGCTTTGTTTGCTGGGACATCAGGCATTAGAGGAAGAGCGGACGCTCTACTTCCCCGATGAATATAAAATAGATTATCTGAACCATCAATCTGTAAAAACACCCGAAGCTGTATGAAAGACACGATTGTAACCGCACGACGAAAGAAAATAGAGTTAATTACTTTACTCGTTTGTTTCGTAGTATCCAATTTGATACACCTTTATGCAATTATTGCTTATCATGCGCCATTTACGGAGATGATAACCTCTATTTTCTATATCATCATATTTGCTTTTGTGCTTTATGCTTTTTGGGGGATTTTACGTCTCTTGTTTTATGGGCTACGGGCACTGTTTACTCGTTCACGAACTTAATCAATATCAATGAAAATAAATAACTTATGGTAACACGAAGAGATTTTCTGAAAACGATGTCAATGGCTTCTGCCGGATTGGCGTTGGGAGCAGGTGACTTACTGCATGCTCAAACGATTTCACCCAAGAAAGGAAAGGGTGACAAGGTAAAGATAGCCTATATCGGTATTGGTAACCGCGGGGAGCAGATTATTGAAGATTTTGCGCGGACAGGTATGGTAGAAGTGGTAGCGTTATGTGATGTGGACATGGGTGCCAAACATACGCAAAAGATAATGGCTAAATATCCGAAAGCAAAACAGTTCAGGGATTTCCGTCAGATGTTTGATAAAGCCGGTAATGAGTTTGATGCTGTAGCGATTGCTACTCCCGACCATTCACATTTTCCGATCAGCATGCTGGCATTGGCATCCGGAAAACACGTATATGTAGAAAAACCACTGGCGCGTACTTTCTACGAAGCGGAGTTGTTGATGCAGGCTGCGCTTAAACGTCCTAACTTAGTTACCCAGGTAGGAAATCAGGGACATTCTGAAGCAAACTATTTCCAGTTTAAAGCTTGGATGGATGCGGGAATTATCAAAGACGTTACCGCTATCACTGCCCACATGAATAACCCGCGGCGTTGGCATAAATGGGATACTAATATCTATAAACTTCCTTCGGGACAGCAACTGCCGAAAGATATGGACTGGGACACCTGGCTCGGGGTTACCCCTTATCACGAGTATAATAAAGATTATCATTTAGGACAATGGCGTTGCTGGTATGATTTTGGTATGGGTGCATTGGGCGACTGGGGGGCACATATCCTCGATACGGCTCACGAATTCCTGGAACTGGGATTGCCTTATGAAGTCACCATGCAATACGCAAATGGTCATAATGATTATTTCTTCCCTTATTCTTCCACGATTCTCTTCCGTTTCCCGCAACGTAAAGGAATGCCACCGGTAGACATTACCTGGTATGACGGTCTGGATAATCTTCCTCCTATTCCTGCCGGTTATGGAGTTTCGGGATTGGATCCGAACATTCCTGTGACGAATCAGGGAGATACTCCTGCGGCTAAATTGAATCCGGGAAAGATTATTTATACGAAAGATTTAATCTTCAAAGGGGGTACTCATGGAAGTACTTTGTCTATTATTCCGGAAGAGAAAGCGAAAGAGATGGCTGGCAAATTACCGGAGGTTCCTAAAAGTCCTTCCAATCACTTCGAGAACTTCTTATTGGCATGTAATGGCATTGAAAAGACGCGCTCACCGTTCGAAATCAACGGTGTTTTGAGTCAGGTGTTCTCACTGGGTGTAATGGCTCAACGGCTTAATACACAGCTATTCTTTGACAGCCGCACGAAACAGATTACAAATAATGAATTTGCTAATGCAATGTTGGCGGGACTTCCGCCGCGTAAGGGTTGGGATGAATTTTATAAATTATAAATAAAAACAGCTTTTTCCATTCCTTTCTCCAGGAGAAGGGAATGGAGAAGGACCAATAAATAATCATGAAAAATATTGTATTAACTTTACTTTTATTTTGTGCCGCTTCGTTGGGTGCACAAAACTGGGAACCTCTTTTCAATGGGAAAAACCTGAAAGGATGGAAGAAATTGAATGGCAAAGCCGAGTATAAAATTGTAGATGATGCCATTGTCGGTGTATCTAAGATGGGAACTCCCAACACTTTCTTGGCAACTACAAAGAATTATGGTGACTTTATTCTTGAATTTGACTTCAAGATAGATGATGGTTTAAATTCCGGCGTACAGGTTCGCAGTGAAAGTAAGAAAGACTATAAGAAAGGTCGCGTACACGGTTATCAGTTTGAGATTGATCCTTCTAAGCGTGCTTGGTCGGGTGGCATTTATGATGAGGCACGTAGAAACTGGCTTTATCCTTTGACGCTGAATCCGTCGGCAAAAACTGCTTTTAAGAATAACGCATGGAATAAAGCCCGTATTGAAGCTGTTGGTAATTCGATCCGTACCTGGATAAACGGAGTACCTTGTGCTAATATCTGGGATGACATGACGCCTGTAGGTTTCATAGCTTTGCAAGTACACGCTATTGGAAATGCAGCAGATGAGGGAAAAACAGTTAGCTGGAAGAATATCCGCATTTGTACGACGGACGTAGAACGCTATCAGACACCGGAAGCGCAAGCTGCACCGGAAGTGAATCTGATTGTTAATACAATTTCTCCGAGCGAAGCAAAAGAAGGCTGGGCTCTATTATGGGATGGTAAGACTACTGACGGATGGAGAGGAGCTAAACTTTCTACTTTCCCTGCAAAAGGCTGGAAGATAGAAAATGGTATTCTGAAAGTAATGAAGAGTGGTGGAGCTGAATCTGCTAATGGTGGTGATATTGTGACTACCCGTAAATACAAGAATTTTATTCTGAAAGTAGATTTCAAGATTACTGAAGGTGCAAATAGTGGAGTTAAATATTTCGTGAATCCGGATATGAATAAAGGTGAAGGCTCTGCTATCGGCTGCGAATTCCAGATTCTTGATGATGACAAGCATCCTGATGCAAAACTGGGTGTGAAAGGCAACAGAAAGCTGGGCTCTTTGTATGACTTGATTCCGGCTCCAAAAGATAAACCTTTCAATAAGAAAGAATTCAACACTGCTACTATCATTGTAAAAGGCAATCATGTAGAACATTGGCTGAACGGAGTTAAGCTGATTGAATACGATCGTAACAATGATATGTGGAATGCATTGGTAGCATACAGTAAATATAAAAACTGGCCTAATTTCGGAAATCCTGAAGAAGGTAATATACTTCTTCAGGACCACGGAGATGAAGTATGGTTCAAGAACGTGAAGATTAAAGAACTGAAATAGTTTTGTTTTCTAGTTATTAGGAGATACGTTAAAACTCCTTTATGAATTTTATTCAGGTACGGATTACACGGGTTTCACGGTTACTCTAATGAAATAAAAACCGCGTAATTTGTGTAATCCGTGCCTAATTTGTATTTTATACGATGCAGACCACTATTCAACATCTATACAAACCGTCAAATGATGGTAATTCCTTGTTTTATGCCTGGTTTCTTGCCATGCATACGCGGGTGGATATTATCTTATGTAGCCGGAAGTTGGAAGGGGAATTGCTGCTTGTGGTCAATCGTATTTATGATGCATTATGCCGGCTGGAAAAGATGGCAAACTTTTATGATCCGGCCAGTGAATTGTCTGTTGTCAACCGGACAGCCTTTGTTTCTCCGGTCGTTCTTAGCGAAGAACTTTATTCAATGATCGATTTTTGTTTGGAATATAATAGCAAGACTTTGGGATGCTTTGATGTCACAGTTCATTCCGAAAATTACAACCAGAACACAATACGTTCAGTACATTTATCAGCCGGAGATCATAGTATCTGTTTTTCACAGCCGGGAGTAACTATCAATTTGTCCGGCTTTCTCAAGGGATATGCTTTGGAAACAATCAGAGGTATATTGAATGAGGCCCTGATAGAGAATGCATTAATAAATATGGGAAACAGTTCCATTCTTGCTTTGGGTAATCATCCGGTAGGTTCGGGATGGAAAATTAATGATATACTTCTTCACAACGAATGCCTTACAACCTCCGGTAATGACTCTCCCAACCGTCGGCACATCGTTTCTCCCCAAAATGGAAAATTGGTGGAAGGCGTTAAACAAATTGCTGTGGTAACAACTAACGGATCAATAGGGGAAATCCTGTCTACCAGTTTATTTGCTGCTGACAGCGAACAGCGTAAGGCTTTGCTGGCTGAATTCTCTTCTGTATTAAGTCGGTTTTTCTTGATTGGTTGTTAAGTGTTAGGTATTCAATAGTTGAGATGGTCACAATTAATTTCTGACAGGGCTTTTTGGGTATATTCTTTCATTTATAGGTCGGTTTCTTTTATCCGTTTTGCTGCTTTTTGCCTTATTTTGCAATATTAATTGTCAATCTAACGTTTATATGAAAAATAAGATTTTATTGTTGGGCTTATTTTGTTGTAGCCTGATTTCGGCAGAAGCACAAGTTTTACTCGACAAAGGAACCGGAAAGAATAGTTTTCCTATTGTTTCTTCATCAACGAATGCAGTTGTTTGTTTTGATGGAAAAGATGCGACTGTAGTACGTAAGAGTGCATCTCTTTTGGTAGATGATGTTCGCCGTGTGACGGGGCAAGAGTTGAAGATGGATGAAAGCAAGCCCGGGAAAGTATCCGCGCGTTATGCGATTATCGCTGGGACTATAGGAGAAAGCGGATGGATTGACGCCTTGGCATCCAGAAACAAAATAGATACGGCAGCTATTGCCGGAGGTTGGGAACGCTATATGATAGAGGTAGTCAACAATCCTGTTCCGGGTATAAAGAAGGCAATTGTCGTTGCCGGAAGTGACAGGCGCGGTACTGCCTACGGACTTCTCTCTATTTCAAAAGCAATCGGAGTATCTCCCTGGTATTGGTGGGCGGATGCTCCAATCAAGCAGCAGAAACAAGTAAATGTAAAAGTCGATAAGTTTATCTCCAAGACACCATCAGTTAAGTTCAGAGGTGTCTTTATCAATGATGAAGACTGGGGACTTTACCGTTGGTCAAGGGATAATTACGAAAAAGAACGTGGAAACTTCGGACCGAGAACGTATGCAAAAGTATGCGAATTATTGCTTCGTCTTCAGGCCAATTATCTTTGTCCGGCTATGCATGATGCATCTATGGCTTTCCACCGTATTCCGGAAAATCGCTTGGTAGCGGATAGTTTTGCTATTGTCATGGGTTCCTCTCATTGCGAACCATTATTGTTTAATACAGCAAGCGAATGGAAACGTGATAAAATGGGCGAATGGGATTATATCAATAATAAGGATGGTGTCGACAAAGTCTTGAAATCGCGCGTAGAAGAATGTGCTCCGTTTGAAAATGTATATACCTTGGCTTTGCGTGGATTGCACGATCGGGCGATGAATGCGAGCAATAATATGTCCGATAGAAAAGATATGCTTCAGGAAGCATTGATGGCACAAAGGCAAATGCTGGTAGATGCCATCGGTAAGCGTGCGGAAGACATTCCTCAAGCCTTTACTCCATATAAAGAAGTACTCGATGTATACGATCAGGGGTTGGAACTTCCGGATGATGTGACCATTATCTGGCCGGATGATAATTATGGATATATGAAACGTTTGAGTAGTCCGAAAGAGCAGAAACGTTCCGGACGTTCGGGAGTATATTATCATTCATCTTATCTGGGTAAACCTCACGATCATCTTTGGATGAACACAACTTCCCCTACATTGATGTATGAAGAACTCCGTAAGGCATATGACATGACGGCTGATCGCATTTGGCTACTCAACGCCGGAGATATCAAGTCCTGTGAATTTGCTGTAGATTATTTTCTGACAATGGCTTTCGATATTGACTCGTTCAATTTTGAAAGAGCGGCAAACTACCGTACCGAATGGTTGTGTGGTATGTTGGGCGATGACTATCGGATTGAATATCAGGATGTGATAAACTCTTTCTATAAATTGGCTTTCGCCCGTAAACCTGAATTTATGGGATGGGGTTATCAGTGGGCTACCGATAAACACGGAAGAGAGCGAAATACGGATACAGATTTTTCGCTTGCCAATTATCGTGAAGTGGATACTCGTCTGGCTGAATATCAACGGATTGGAAATATGGCAGAGAAGATTCTGAAAGCTTTGCCGGAAGACAAAAAAGCATGTTATTATCAATCATTGTATTATCCGGTCAAAGGATGTGAACTGTTGAACCGTATGATTCTCAACGGACAGAGAAATCGTTGGTATTCTATTCAACAGAGGGCGACTACCGCAGAACTGGAGAGAATGACCAAAGCTTGTTATGACAGTCTGGAAGTAATAACAAAAGGATATAACTCATTACTTGGAGGTAAATGGGATCATGTAATGACCATGAAACAAGGATTTGCCGCAGCCTATTTTGAACTCCCGGCTCTGCGGAAGGTCAATCTGGCACCTACAGCCTCTTTGGGCATATTAGCAGAAGGAGAAGATGTTTTGAAAGGACAGAAGAGTTTCCATTCACTGCCATCTTTCAACACATACTTCCGTCAATCCTATTACGTAGACGTTTTCAATAAAGGAGCGACTCCTCTGAAATGGAAAGCATCGGTTTCAGATAGTTGGATTCTGTTAAGTCAGAAAGCCGGAGAAACTGCCACGGAAAATCGTATAGAAGTCTCAATCGACTGGGCTAAGGTCCCGACTGATGAGAAAGTATTCGGAACATTGGAAATCGCATCTGATCGTGGTGAGAAGGAGAATGTCTATATTTCAGTCTTCAACCCTTCTTCTCCGTCATTAGCCGAAATGGACACTTTATTTGTAGAGCACAATGGATATGTTTCTATTGATGCTGCCGGTTTCCACCGGAAGGTAGAAAACAAAGCTATTCAAATGAGAACGATTCCCAACCTAGGTATAGAAAATACAGCCATTCAGCTAGGTGATCCGATAGCCGCTCCACAGCGGACTGCAGGACGTAGCACTCCTCGTCTGGAGTATGATTTCTATACATTCGAACAAGGTTCGGTTGATGTTTACACATACGTACTGCCTACATTTACATTAAGTAAGGACCGTGGGTATGCCGGGCATGAAGCAACGAATGTGGAAACGAAATATGGAGTATGTATTGACGAAGGTCCTGTGATGAATCCTTCCACTTCTTCTTTTGAGTATGCACAAATCTGGTACGAAAGTGTGTTGAAGAACTGTAGAATAAACAAAACCACTTTGCATATCGACAAACCGGGTAAACACACAGTGAAAATTATATGTGGCGATGCAGGAACTGTATTGCAAAAGATTGTATTGGATTTTGGAGGAATGAAGCGTTCTTATTTAGGCCCGCAACCGACGAGAAACTCAAAATAAGGGTTGTTCAGATCTGGAAAAATGAAAGGAAAAAGGTGCTGTAACTTTGTATATCGATGTCGCAGCACCTTTTTCAATAATTAAATCTAATAAATTTATTCACCTTAAAATAGTGAGAATATGAAAACAAGTCGTAGTTTAATCTCTTTTTTATTATTGTTTTTAATTAGTTCTGTTGCAGCACAGAATTATTGGGAGGATTTTCCTGTACGCGCAAACCCTAAGACTGTGGGTGATAAGTTAAGTAAACGTTTTTTGGAAAGTAATCACCAGCTATATTTCGATAAAGGAATACATTATGCTGAAGTGTGTACTTGGTATGGTGCACTTAGGTTTGCCGAGTTTACGAATAACAAAGAATTGATCAAACAACTGCGAAATCGTTTCGAACTATTGTTTCATATAGAAAAAGATCTTCTTCCCCCTCCTGTTCATGTAGATCAGAATATGTTTGGTTGCCTGCCTTTGAAATTGTATAGTATAACAAAAGATCAACGTTATCTTGACCTGGGGTTACCCTATGCCGATACTCAATGGGCACTTCCGAATAGTGCCAATGAGGAAGAACGTAGCTGGCATAAGAAAGGGTATTCTTGGCAGACACGTCTTTGGATTGATGATATGTATATGATTACAATAGTACAATCAGAGGCTTATAAGGTGACGGGGGATGCAAAATACATAAATAGAGCTGCCAAAGAAATGGTGTTGTATCTGGATGAATTACAACATCCGAACGGACTTTTCTACCATGCACCCGATGTGCCTTATTATTGGGGACGTGGTGATGGCTGGATGGCTGTGGGAATGACAGAGCTCTTATTTAACTTGCCAGAAAATGATCCCTATCGAGCACGAATACTTAAAGGTTATCTTTTGATGATGAATAATTTGAAAAAATACGTAAATAAGGACGGGCTTTGGAATCAATTGATAGATGAACCTGATTTTTGGACAGAAACATCTGGCTCTGCAATGTTTGCTTATGCCATGATTGTAGGTGTGAAGAACGGATGGTTGGAAAAAGATGAATTCGCTCCTGTTGCGCGTAGAGCTTGGCTTTCTTTATGTAATTATATAGACGATAAGAATAATCTAACCGAAGTTTGTATTGGTACCGGCAAAAAGAATAGCAAACAGTATTATTTGGATCGTCCTCGTATAGCTGGAGACTTTCATGGACAGGCTCCAATATTGTGGTGTGCTTATGCATTACTGAATAGATAAATTATCCAATAAAAGAAAGATATTGTTCAAAATATAAGGATTAAATGCTCCTTGGCATTGCCTTTGGATGTTTTTTTTATCTTTAGATTAGTTTGGGACTAATTTTCCATTTATTGACCTGATTTTGGTATTATAAACACTTCTCTTTTCCTACATTTGTATCAGTTAACAAGACTATTACAGTATTTATTGAAGATAATGATCATTATTTAATAACACAGAATTTAGTTTTAAATACAGTTGAAAAGGCTGTTTAAAGGATAACACTTTTATTAAAAAACACACTAAGTATTACTTAAATCTATGTGTAATGAACAACAAATTAATTAAAAAAATTATTCTAGGAGTTAGCACAATGTGCTTAATGGCAGGTTTATTCCTATTTCTGTCATGTGGATCAGATGATAAACTTTCCGGGGAAGACGATGCTTGGGTAAAACCGTATTTAGCATTGAGGCAATATGGGGTGAATAAATTAGCGGTTGCTAATAATATAGAAGAGGCCACATATACTCTCGCTGTGTGCAAACGTGGTGGAAAATCTAGTGTTGAACTTACTGCTAATTTAGATGTATGGAGTGAAGAGGAATTAGAAGCCTATAATAAGAAGGAAAAAACATCCTATATTCTTCTTCCTGAAGAATACTATTCCATGCCCTCTAAAAAAGTACTTTTAGCACCGGACGTAAAAGAGACTGATGTGGAAATTAAAATTGAAGCATCTAAGATTATCGAAGAGATGGAACAGGGGGTAAACTATGTGATTGCTCTGAGATTAAGCAGTGAAGAAGTGGATTTGAGAAAGGGGCAATGTGATTTGCTGCTTCATGTTGCCATGGATTATGCCACTGTCGAATTTGTTTCTACTGATGTGGTTGGCAAGATAAATGTAAAAGATGTAACTACTTATGCTAAAATAAAGACTATTCTTAACTATAAAGTAGGTGGCAAAGATAATGGTAGTGCTTGGGATTTTTCTTGTGAACTTAGGGTACCGGAAAATGCTGAGGAATTGGTAGCTGCTTATAATAAGGAATATAATTCTAACTGTGAACTATTACCTTCTAATAGTTATAGTTTAGGAAAAGTAAACTATACTATTGGAGATAAGGAAGCCGAAGGGACAGTTACTATTAACCGTGATGCTATACAAGTGAAATGGTATCTTTTACCATTGACTTTAGCAAATGCATCTGCTGGTGAGGTGGTATGTATGGATGAAGTATATTATGCTGTGGTTGGTCAAACTTATACGAATCCGGTTATAACAAGTAAAGGAGTGGCAGATCCAACTGTATTCCGTGATCCCAAAGACGGAACATTCTATTTATATTCTACTGTAACAGGGTCAGATTGGATGCCGATTTTCAGTTCAACTGATTTGGTAAATTGGGAATATAGGAAAAATGCTTTCCAAAATGCGACCAAGCCATCTTGGAATGGAGATAATGCTTTTTGGGCGCCTGAAATGTGTGAGATTAATGGGAAATATGTACTTTACTATTCTTGGGCTAAATTGAATGGTACAGCGCAGAGTCATACAAATGTGGTGACAGCGGATACTCCTTTGGGGACTTATAGCAGTAAATTTCCTAACGGAGCTTTTGAAGGAAGTATTCAGTTGCTCTCAAATGAAGAATTTGGTGCCAATTGTATTGATCAGTTCTATTATGAAGAGAATGGGAAAAAGTATCTGTTTTATGGAAGTTTCAGAGGTATTTGGGTAGTGGAACTTACAGATGATGGTCTTGCTGTAAAGCGTGGTGTGGATAACAAACCGGTGTTTTGGGAGAAAGTTTGCGGTAATGCGTTTGAGGGAACTAATATCTATAAGAAAGGTAAGTATTACTATTTGTTTGCATCCATAGGCTCTTGTTGCGCTGGCGCAAACAGTAGTTATGAAGTAGTGGTTGGTCGTTCAGAGTCTTTACTCGGACCTTATGTGGATAAAAATGGAAGAAGTATGTTGGAAAACGCTTGGGAACCGGTTGTAGATGGTGGTGATCGCTCCAAATGGGTAGGTCCTGGGCATAATTCTGCCCTTGTCGTAGACGATGAAGGTACAGAATGGATGATTTACCATAGTTATGGTTACTGGTCTGGTTCGTTTGGGGGACGTAATTGTATGCTCGATCGTTTGCTGTGGACTGAAGATGGATGGCCTTACGTAAAGAACCACTTACCTTCGGATTCAGATTTGATTCCAGTATTTCATGCGAATCGATAGTATGAGTGTTTGTATGACAAGATATTATTAATCAATAATTTTTTATTTATGAAAAAAAATGCTTATTGGAGAAGTAGGTATGGCTATTTATATTTCGTTATGGTAGCTTTATTTGCTCTTTGCTTTGCTGCTTGCAAAGACGATGATGTACAGGAGGAAGCATTCGATCCTAGCAAGCCAATAGTGATAACGGACTTTATGCCTAAAAAAGGCGGGTTCGGCAGTAACTTGATTTTGACAGGCGATAATTTTGGTAATGATCCTTCAAGGTTAAGAGTAACGGTAGGAGGAAAGCAGGCTAACATTCTATCTCTAAAGAATAATAGGTTGTATTGTGTGATTCCTGAAAAAGCCTATGACGGGGATATTCTGATCAGTGTTTGTGATGATGCAGGAGAGGAAATTGCTTATGCGGAGGCTGAAGGTATTTTCGAATATGAAAAGAAATGGTTGGTGTCTACATTCATAGGTCAGCGATATGAAAATGAAAACGAAGCGCATGAAGATGAGGGCTCATTCACAGAATGCGGTCGTATCAGTAAACCTATGTGGTTCTCATTTGACCCGAAATCGGATTTTAGGTATTTATACCTGACCACTCATGATGCTGGAAACTGTCGGTTGATTGATTTGGAGAATGAGTATGTTAGTTTTTTGACTCAATTCAGCAAAGCGGATAGACCTTCTATTATTAATTGGACTGCGGATGAAAAGAAGGATATGGTTATGACGCGAGATCTTGGTAATGACGGTTCTGTAAATCTTATATATACCCGTGAGTCTGGTTTTAAGAATAATACGGCATTATCTTTGCGTAAAGACAAAAGCGCTACAGGAGCTGTGGTGCATCCGAGGAATGGAGAAATTTATTATTGCACTTATTATGCGACAGACATATGGAGGTATGATTATAATGCCGGAGAGGTTTCTACTTCGTCTAAGCATTTGAAAGAAAAGGAAACGATACGTATGGCTATTAATCCGACCGGAAAGTATGCATATATGATGCGTAGTTATTATAATACCAATGGCAAAAATAACGGTGGATATATTGCTCGTATGGATTATATTGAAAATGAAAAAAGATTTGCTGAACCTTATATTATTGCAGGTACGGATGCGACATACGGTTATGAGGATGGTGTAGGAAATCGTGTTCGTATGCAAGGTCCGGGACAAGGAGTATTTGTTAAGAACAAGGAATATGCAAATGAGGCGGAAGAAAACCAGTATGATTTTTATTTCTGTGATGAATTAAACAATTGCATTCGTGTGTTGACACCTAGTGGGCGAGTATATACATTTGCAGGACGTGGAAATGGAATTGCTGCAGGCGGATATGCTGATGGAGATTTGCGTACAGAAGCTAGATTTAGCGGACCTATTTCTATTGCTTACGATGAAAAGAGAAATTGTTTTTATGTCGGAGATTCGGGAAATAAAGTAATACGTAAAATTGCTCTGGAAGAATAATAAATGATAAACACATATTTTATGATGAGGAATTTTTTAGTTATATGTATGTTGTTGCTCGGCTTTTCAGTGAATGTAAGTGCACAGGAAAATGCTGTAGTGACAGGTATGGTTACCGATCAGAATAAAGAGCCGATGATTGGGGTGAATATATCTATTCAAAACATGCCGGGACTTGGTGTTATCACAGATATAAATGGTCAGTATAGGATTAAAATGCCACCTTATAATAAGCTGGTATTCTCGTACATAGGCTATGAGACTGTAGAAGTATTGGTGAAGGAACAGAGGGTTGTTAATGTGGTGATGAAAGAAGCGTCTTCCACTGTAATTGATGAGGTTGTGATTACAGGTACAGGAGCGCAGAAAAAAATTGCTGTGACTGGTGCCATTACCAATGTGGATATAGACGCCTTGAAATCTATACCTTCCAGTTCTGTTGTAGATGGTTTGGCAGGTGTGGTTCCTGGAGTGATGGCAATGCAAACTTCCGGTCGTCCGGGTAGTGTTTCCGAATTCTGGATTCGCAGTATTTCCACTTTTGGTGCCAGTAATGCTGCATTGGTATTGGTTGATGGCTTTGAACGTGATATAGATGAGGTAAGTGTGGAAGACATTGAATCGTTTACGGTATTGAAAGATGCTTCTGCCACCGCCATCTATGGTAGTAAAGGAGCCAATGGAGTTGTCTTGATTAATACTCGGCGAGGTAAGGAAAGTAAAATCAATATCAATGCGAAAGTGGAAGGTTTCTATAATACCTTTACTCAAGTTCCGGAATTTGCAGATGGGTATACATATGCTTCCATGGCTAACGAGGCAAGACTGACACGTAATCAGGAAGAATTGTACTCTCCGACAGAGTTGGAACTGTTTCGTACAGGATTGGATCCTGATCGGTTCCCCAATGTAGATTGGATGGATCTCATGATGCGTGATGGTGCCTGGAGTTCGCGGGCTACTTTAAATATGAGTGGTGGTGGAAAGACTGCACGCTATTTTATATCAGGAAGTTATCAGAATCAACAAGGTATGTATAAGACAGATAAGTCCATGAAAGAATATAATACGAATACGAATTATCGAAAATGGACTTATCGTATGAACGTAGATGTGGATATTACCAAAACAACCTTGTTGAAAGTAGGGGTTTCAGGTTCATTACGCAAACAGAATGATCCGGGAGCTGGTACCGATGCTATATGGAGTTCATTGATGGGGTATAATCCTATTCTGCAGCCTGTGGTATATTCAACTGGACAGATTCCCGGTTGGTCAGTCGAACAGGACAAGGATAACAAGGATGACAAAAATTGGTATGCCAAGAAAGATGGGATGAATCCTTGGGTACAGGCTACCATGACAGGTTTTAATGAAAGTTGGAAAAATAATATCCAGACAAGCATAACATTGGAGCAAAAATTGGATTTTGTAACGAAAGGTCTACGGTTTATAGGAAGATTTGGATACGATACTTATAATTCTAACTGGATTAACCGTTATAAATCTCCGGAGGTCTACAAGGCAGATTCCAAGCGTCAGCCAAACGGAGATTTATTCATTTCGAGAATCGGAGAAAAGAAACCAATGTCACAAAGTTCAGGTTCTGAAGGTGAGAAAAGAGAATTTTTTGAATGGGAGTTGCATTACGATCGTGGGTTCAAAGCTCATCATGTAGGAGGAGTTGTAAAGTATACACAGTCTTCAAAGGTATTTACTGACAAAGGACAACTTGGAGATGATCTAAAAAATGGTATGGCTCGTCGTAATCAGGGACTGGCAGGACGTGTGAATTACAATTGGAATTACCGTTATTTCATAGACTTTAACTTTGGATATACAGGTTCCGAAAATTTTCACAAAGACCACCGTTGGGGATTCTTTCCGGCAGTTTCTGGAGCTTGGAACGTAGCGGAAGAATCTTTCATAAAGGATAACCAGATAGGAAAATGGTTGAATATGTTTAAAATACGCTACTCCTATGGTAAGACCGGTAATGATTATTTAGGAACCCGCTTCCCTTATCTGTATTCGATTGATGATGGAAGATCATTTAATTTTATCGATATAAATGGTACAGGAAGTGCTTGGACTGGTAAATATTATTCGCAGGTAGCTTCTACTTTAGTTTCATGGGAAGTGGCGACAAAGCAGGATTTAGGTATTGACTTTTCTTTGTTTGGTGACAAATTATCCGGTGCTATCGATTATTTCCATGAACGGCGTGATGATATTTATTTGAAGCGTCATTCTATTCCTTATGAAGTGGGACTTGATATTAAATCTGATGATGGTAATGCTCCCTCTGCAAATGTAGGTTCGGTAAAAGCCCAAGGTTTTGATGGTAATTTCACATTAAAGCAGAAAGTCGGGAAAGTGGATCTTACATTGCGCGGTAATATTACGTACAGTAAGAATGAAATTCTTGAAAGAGATGAGGAAAATACGATTTATGAATATAAATTGCAGGCTGGACACCGGGTGGATCAGGCCAAAGGTTTTGTCGCTTTAGGTTTGTTTAAGGATTATGAGGAAATCCGGAACAGTCCAAAACAGGAATTTAAATATACAAAAGATTTGAATAACCATAAAAAGGATGAGGTGTACGAATTGATGCCGGGAGACATTAAGTATAAAGATGTTAATGGTGATGGTATCATTGATGATGCTGATAAGGTAGCTATTGGTGCTACTACTAAGCCAAATTTGATTTATGGTTTTGGTGTTTCCGCTAAATGGAAAGGATTGGATGTAAACGTACATTTCCAGGGAGCTGGGAAATCGACTTTCCAAATAAACGGTACTACTGTATATATGTTTAGTGGAGGTGATGGATGGGGAAATGTCCTGAAAGAAATGGCTGAAGGCAACCGGTGGATTTTGGGAGAAAACGAAGATCCTCATGCAGAATTTCCTCGCTTGACTTACGGAGAGAATCCGAATAACTATCAGACATCAAGTTATTGGTTGCGTAATGGTTCTTATATGCGTTTGAAAACATTGGATATCGGTTATTCATTGCCGAAACCGCTGGTAAATAAAATGCACCTCAATCAGGTACGTATATTCTTTGTCGGAACCAATTTGCTTACTTTCTCCAATTTTAAGCTTTGGGATCCGGAGATGGGTAGTTCGGATGGAAAGAAATATCCGTTGAGTAAAACATTCTCTTTGGGATTATCGGTTAATCTATAAACAAACAGAAATATGAAAAAAGTTATTATAATCTTATGTTTTGTGATGGGGCTGGGACCTGTGTTTGTCGGGTGTTCCGATTATCTGGACTCAGACTACATTTTCGATGAACGCACCACTATTGAAGATGTCTTCCATAGTAGGGATTACACTAATCAGTGGCTGGCGCAAGCTTACAGTTATTTAGGGCATGACTATTTGCAACAGATATGTAGTAAGAAAAGTGTTCCTTTCAATTTTGCGGATGACATGTATTATGGAGATTATAGCTATGATGATTGGAAGTCTGGAAAATACACGGAGCAAGGTACGACTGATAAGCAGAGTTTGTATATGTGGCAAGCCGCCTATTTAGGAATCCGTCAAACTGCTATCTTTATTAATAATATTGATATGAACGACCAGTTCTCAGAATCGGAAATTATCGATATGAAAGGACAGGCACATTTTCTGAGAGCTTATTATTATTGGATGCTAATTCGTTCATTCGGCCCTGTTCCCATTATGCCCGATGAGGGAGAAGACTATATGAAAGAATATGATGAGATTTCTCATATGAGAAATTCGTATGACGAATGTGCGGATTATATTTCCAATGAATTAGTGAAAGCGGCTACAATGTTGAATGATAATAGGGATATACAAAATATTGCCCGTCCCACTCGTGGGGCCGCATTGGCACTTCGTTCTAGAGTATTGTTGTACGCAGCCAGTCCGTTATTTAACGGAGAAGCACCGGAAGAAGTGGTTACTGCATTAGTTGATAAGAATGGAAGGCAGTTATTGTCATCTGTGAAGGACAACTATAAATGGGCAAAGGCCGCTGCAGCCGCAAAGGACGTAATGGAGTTAGGCAAATATAGTTTGCATGTGAGCTATGCGAAAGATGGCACTGATATGGCTTATCCTAAGACAATCACTCCACCGGATGATAATGGAACTTTCCATTCCAATCCTTGGCCGAATGGGTGGAAAAATATAGATCCATTCGAATCTTATCGTTCTTTATTTAATGGAGAATATGCCGCTTATAATAATAATGAAATTATTTATACGAGAGGCATTAATCAAGGTGGAGAAAATATACGTGTGATGGTGATTCATCAATTGCCTCGTTCGCAAGGTGGAGGATACAACTGCCATGGTATGACGCAGAAACAATGTGACGCATATTATATGAAAGATGGTAATGATTGTGCCGGTATGAATGATATGTATCAAGGTAAAGTGGGATATACAGACCCCAGTCGATACAATACGGATCCACGTCCTGGTGAAGTGGTGAAAAAAGATGAATTGGGTGCTTATCCTGAATTGGGAACGCAAGGTACAGGTGTTTCTAAACAATATGCAGGTCGCGAACCTCGTTTTTATGCATCTGTAGGATATAATGGAAGTACTTGGCATATGTTGAATGCAGATGCAAGTAAAAATGAAAAAACGAATGTACAGATATTCTATTATCGTGATCATTCGGATGGTTATAAAATTGGTTCTTTTTGGCTGAATACAGGTATCGGTATTAAGAAGTTTGTACATCCTAATGATTTGGCGGCAACAGACAAGGCATATGCAGTTGAACGTGTGGAACCTAAAGTGGCTCCGGACATTCGTTATGCTGAAATATTGTTGAATTATGCGGAAGCATTGAATGAAGTGGATGGCTCTCATGAAGTTCCATCTTGGAATGGTGAAAAAACGTATACTATTACACGTACTACGGAAGAACTGAAAAAAGGTATTCAGCCTGTACGCATTCGTGCGGGATTACCAGACTATGATGTGTATGGTGATCCGAATAAGTTCCGTATAAAAGTGAAACGTGAACGTCAGATCGAGTTATTTGCCGAAGGACATCGTTATTTCGACTTACGACGTTGGTGTGATGCTCCATTAGAAGAGGCGTTACCTATCTATGGATGTAATATATATGTGGCTAGTTCAAATCCTGCAGCTTTCCATACACCTGTAGAAACCCCTTCGTTACCATCCATTTTTACTACCAAGATGTGGTTCTGGCCTATTCACTATTATGTAATGAAGCGGAATGTGCTAATGACGCAAAATCCCGGTTGGACATATCCAGAATAAATTCTATAATTTGTATATAAAATGAAGAAGATATATTTATTTTTAATTGTGATGGCAGCGATATGCTGTACTTCATGTAACAATGAATGGGAGGATGAGCAATTTTCGCAAATGGCTTCTTTCAAAGCGGTCCCCAACAGTAGTGGGGTGACTTCTGCCTATGTGCGTTATAATCTCGGAGGTGTTGTCAGATATTCGCTTCCGGTGCTGATTAGCGGTTCTACGCTAAACAGCCAAAACCGAACAGTGCATATCGCTTTGGATGAGGATACATTGAAATCCTTGAATTATGAACGTTATGGCAATCGTGACAAACTCTATTATCAAAAAATAGATAATCAATATTATAAGATGCCTGAAACGGTGGTCGTACCTGCCGGTGAAAGTATGGTGGCTTTCCCTATTGATTTCACTTTAGGAGGTCTGGGAAATTCTAATCCTTTGGACTTGACAGACAAGTATATTTTGCCGTTATCTATTGTGGACGATGCTTCGTACGACTATCAGTCAAATCCTCGTAAACATTATCGAAAGGCTTTGTTGAATATTACTCCGTATAATGATTATTCGGGTACTTATGACGGTAGTTTATTAAAGATCTATTTGGAAGATCAGGGAGATGCTTTTACTGTTGCCAATCATAAGGCCTATGTGGTTGATGATAAGACAATCTTTGTCTACATGGGACTTAGAGATGAGGATTATCTTGATCGTAAAGACTATAAATTATTTATACGATTTACTGATGAAATGATCATTCCGGGAAAATATAAATTAGAACTATGGACTGACAACAAAGGAGATCAGGCACAAGGGATTCCGGGAAATAATTTTGATCTTTTAACTGAAAAAGCTAATGACGGTACTATAAGGGATATTCAACCTTATTATATACTAGATACACAGGATGATCCGGCTAAGCCTTATTTGAAACATGTTTATATTACGCTTTATATGGCTTATTCATTTGAGGATTACACGCTTAGTCCGGGACAAATCTTGAAGTATAAGGTGGATGGAACATTGAGTATGGAACGTAAGTTAAATACATTGATTCCTGATGAAGATCAACAGATTCAATGGGATTAAGTTCTACTTTTAATTAGGGAAGAAAGAGGTTGGACTCAGAACTAAATTTGAGGACGACCTCTTTACCTCTATGAATATTTTATTGATTAAACTTTTCTACTTAAATTGTATTTTAATGAAAAACCTGATTAGCTTAAGAATATTTTATCTGTATTTGGTTATGCTATTTCCGGATATGTGCGTTGACTCATTCGGAATGAATACCACTTTACATATAACAAATCCAGTTTTAGGTAATCAGGGTATACCGATAGGTCTTGGGCTAGATACTGGTGGAGGAAAGACCTATTATATTGAAATAGCAGCCGATGCAAACGGGAAAATTTCTGCTACTTGGGCAACACGCGTTGTTCCTAAGACTCTGAAACTTGCAACCCAGAATTTATGGGGTAAAGCGACTTCTACAGTCATAGACTATTTTAACAAGATAGATGTGGATGTACTTTGTGCGCAGGAATGTAGTAAGCTTTCTGAAGCTGAAATAAAAGCACAAGGACTTTATATACATACTCATTCCAACAATGGACAAGGGAAATGCAGTATCATATCGCGTTATCCGTTTTCAGGGACTACTCCAAATGAATATGGAGTTTATATCGACTTGGGTGAGGGAATTGTCGCGTTAGTGATGAATTGTCATGGTGCTTTCTATCCTTACGGTCCTTATCAATTGAATGGCATCGAGTATAAAGGATATCCCGGCACGGACGATGTCGATTATGTGGTAAAAGTAAATAAAGAAGCGCGTCAGGCAATGGTGGACAAATTATTGGAAGACCTAGCTTCGGCTACTACTCCATTTATTTCCCTTTCAGGTGATTTCAACGAACCTTCATGGCTTGATTGGACTGCAGATGCTCAATCGGCAGGCATCGTTCCTTATGTGGTACAGTGGCCCACGACTCATTTATTGTGGGAAGGTGGTATGCAAGGCGATGCATACAGGACAATACATCCGAATCCTGTCACACATCCCGGATACACATGGACGCCTTTCCCGAGCGTGAAGGATACAAAAGATCGTTTGGATCTCACTCTTTATACCTTGTTGCCAAATACAACGGTGAAAAGTTGTCAGATAATAGGGGAGAATGCGGAAACATCGGATATTGTTTTTCCAGGATGGATTTCCGATCGGATTTTCGATCATAGAGGATTGCGTACAGAGTTTGTTTATACCAGATAAAATTTAAATTAAATATCAACAATCTTAAACCCATTAGTGAACATGTACAAATTATCAAATTTACTTTTTATTCTTTTATTGTTGTTCCTTTTTTCCCCTTTTTCCATGGGGCAAACTTCTCCGAATTCGTCAAGATCATCAGATCGACTTTGGCTTGATTCTGAAATAGGTCATCAGGGAGATTGTCAGTGGAAAATGATTAAAGCAGGAGATGCAACAGACCCCGGCGAGAAGATCTCGTTATCAAATTATGCAACTGCCAACTGGATGTCCGCTATCGTACCTGGAACAGTGTTGAATTCTTTGGTATATAATAAAAAATACCCGGAGCCTTATTATGGAATCAATAATAAGATTGAATCTAATTTGATACCGGATATTTCTGAAACCGGACGTGATTTTTATACCTATTGGTTCCGTACAGATTTTACAGTTCCGCAGTCATTTAAGGGAAAGACTGTCTGGTTACAGTTGGATGGTATTAACTATCGGGCGGAAATTTGGGTGAATGGTAGCTTGTTGAGTACAATGAACGGCATGTTCATTCAGGACTATATCGATGTCACAGACTTCGTGAAAGTAGGAGAGAGCAACGGGCTGGCCATAAAAGTTTACCCGGTAGATGTTCCCGGAAGTACAAAACCAAAGTCCTGGGGAGCAGCCGGTGAATTTCATAACGGTGGAAACGGTAACATTGGTTTGAATACTACGATGCTGATGACTGTGGGCTGGGATTTCACATTTATGGATGGTATTCGCGACCGTAATACGGGTATATGGAAAAACATATCCCTTTATGCCACTGGCAGAGTAGCTTTGCGGCATCCTTTCGTTAAGTCAGAATTACGAAAACCCGGTTATGACCAGTCGCGTGAGACTGTATCGGTTGAAGTGATTAACCCTTCAACCAGTAATCGAGTGATCAGTTGCAAGGTAAAGGGTGAAATAGTGGGTGAGAATATCACTTTTGAAAAGACTTTCCGGTTGATGCGTGGTGAAGAAAAGATAGCTACCTTCACTCCTGAAGAGTTCCCGCAACTCATCATTAACTCTCCAAAACTGTGGTGGCCTGTCAATAAAGGACCGCAAAATTTGTATGATTTGAAACTGACAGTATCTGTTGACGGAAAGGAATGTGACTCTTTAAAAACAAGATTTGGTATCCGTGAAATCACTTCAGACAGAAAGACACCGGATCAATCGCGTGTCTTTTACGTGAATGGTAAACGATTGTTTATTCGTGGTACCAACTGGATACCAGAAGCCATGTTGAGAACTTCGGATGAGCGTACCTACGCTGAATTACGTTATTCCCGTCAGTCGGGCGTCAACCTTTTGAGAATGTGGGGAGGTGGTATTGCTGAATCCGATTACTTCTTCCAGTTGTGTGATGAATTAGGATTGTTGGTATGGCAAGAGTTTTGGATGACTGGTGATACTCGTCATCCGCATGATAAGGCTGTCTATATGAGTAATGTAGAATCTACAGTAAAGCGTATTCGCAATCATCCTTCTTTGGCTTATTACGTTGCTTCCAATGAAAGTACAGAAGTCACGGGTACTCCCGAATTACTGAATAAACTGGATGGTACACGTGGATTCCAGATGCAGTCCGAATGTGAAGGAGTGCATGATGGTAGTCCTTACAAACAAGTTAATCCGATGCAACATTATGAAAATACAGCATCTCCGAGAGGTAGTCGTGTGGATGGATTTAACCCGGAATATGGTGCACCTACTCTTCCGACTGTGGAAATCCTTCGGGAAATGATGGATGAAAAGGATCTTTGGCCTATCAATAAGGAAGTATGGGATTATCTGGATGGAAATGGTTTCCATTTGATGAGTACTATGTATACAGACTTGGTGAATCATTACGGAAAATCTTCTTCCATCGATGAATTTGCGCAGAAAGGACAGATGTTGGGTGCTATTAATTCGAAGAGTATCTGGGAAGTATGGAATTACAATAAACTGGATTATGGTGACCGTTTCTGTTCCGGACTACTGTTCTGGTATCATAACTGTTCTATGCCTCAAGTAGCTTCCCGTATGTGGGACTGGTCTTTGGAACCGACAGCGTCGCTTTATCACACAGCCAACTCACTGGAACCACTGCATGCGCAGTTTGACTATCTTAAAAATACAGTGTCTGTAGTGAATGACTATTACCGTGAATTTAAGAATTACAAAGTAATAGCACAGGTGTATGATATTGACAGTAAGAAAGTTTTTGAAGAATCAGCAACAATTAATTTGCCTTCGGACGGAGTGGTTAACGATGCATTGACTATTCGTTTCCCGGAAAATATATCTCAAGTTCATTTTATCAAGCTGATTTTGAAAGATGAGAAAGGAAAAGATGTTTCTTCTAACTTCTATTGGCGTTCTAATGATAAATATGAAGGTAGTAAGACTTTGACCGGTCCGGCTGCTTCAGGTTTCGAAGACTTGAGCAAGTTGAAGCAGGCAAAAGTGAAACTGACCTATAAAGTGAGAGAAGATAATAATAACTATTTTGTAGATATTACTTTGAGAAATACATCCGGTCAGATTGCTTTCTTTAATCAGTTGCAATTCCTGAATTCAAAGATGAGTCCAATACGTCCGTCATTCTATACGGATAATTTCTTCTCTCTGATGCCAGGTGAAAAGAAAACGGTGACTATTGAGGCTGCAAAGGAAAAGTTGAAAGATGGAGCTGTATTGGCATTGAAAGGCTGGAATATTAACAGTCAGGAATATAAATTGAGATAATAAAGAAGATGGTAAATTGATTCTGCATTCTTTGTATTATAAGATGTAGAATCATTTACATCATAGAGTAATCATTTTAATTATAAAAAATAGCAAGATGAAACTGAAACTTATTATTGGTGTAGTTGGTGTATTATCGGCATGTGGATTTACCAATGCACCTTCTTTGGATACTACTCAAGAGGAACAGGATAATAATTGGGTACTTGGTCCATTCATGCGTCCTGAAGGAGTTAATCCTGTAATATCACCGTTGCCGACAGAATTTTACTGTCCGATGCATAAGCAGCAAATTAAGTGGGAGGAAAGTGATACTTTTAATCCGGCTGCCACTACCAAAGATGGAAAGATTGTCGTACTTTATCGTGCGGAAGATAATTCGGCTCAAGGTATAGGCAAAAGAACCTCACGTGTTGGTTATGCTGAAAGCAAAGATGGAATTGAAATGAAGAGGCTGGGGAGTCCTGTACTTTTTCCTGCCGAAGATAATTTTAAAGATCAGGATTGGCCGGGTGGTTGTGAAGATCCTCGTGTGGCTATGACCGAAGACGGACTGTATGTGATGCTTTATACGGCATGGAATCGAAAGAAAGCACGCCTTGCTGTAGCTACTTCCCGAGATCTGAAGAACTGGACAAAACATGGGCTTGCTTTTGATAAGGCATATAACGGTCGTTTTAATGATCTTTTCTGTAAATCGGGCTCTATTGTAACAAAATTGAATGGCAATCAGCTTGTAATTGATAAGGTCAATGGTAAATATTTGATGTATTGGGGAGAATATGCCGTGTATGCTGCTACTTCCGATAACTTGATAGATTGGTACCCTGTATTGGATGAGAAGAATGAATTAATGAAAATCATACAACCGCGTAAAGGGCATTTTGACAGCTTATTGACGGAATGCGGACCTCCGGCTGTCCGTACTAAACATGGTATTGTTCTTATGTATAATGGTAAAAATAGTGGTAGTAATGGAGATGCTAACTATCCTGCTAATGCTTATTGTGCCGGACAACTTTTACTGGATGGTAACAGTCCTTATAAAGTGCTGGATCGTTTGGATAAGCCTTTCTTTGCTCCTGAGGCTCCTTTTGAGAAGAGTGGACAATACAAGGATGGAACGGTATTTATAGAAGGGCTTGTTTATCACAAGAAGAAATTATTCCTCTATTATGGTTGTGCAGATTCGCAAGTAGCGGTAGCTGTGTCTGATGATGTGAAGAAATTGAAAATTAAGTAATAGACTATAAGATGATGAAAATTAAGTTGAATACATATATTGCTTGTATTATTGTTTTTCTGCTTTCTTCAACAGAATGTATTTATTCACAAAAATTGAAATGGAATTTTGGTTTATCTCAGAAGCAAAGTTCAGAGGTGATACCTCATTCAAAACATTCGTTTCAGACTGCTAAACCTAAAAAGAAAGTAGTAGAGCAAGGAGAGCTGAGTCCGCTCTCTAACTGGGAATATCAGCTCTCTAAGGGATGGGAGATGATAGAAGGATTTAAAGCTCGGGCAGCTGAAAAATCGGTGTTTGCACAAGACTTGGATACGAGTGAATGGTATTCGGCAACGGTTCCCGGCACGGTATTAACAACATTGGTAGATCAGGGAGTATACCCTGATCCCTATTGGGGGCTTAATAATCTATTGATTCCCGATACGCTTTGTCGGATGGATTGGTGGTATCGAAATTCATTTAATATTCCCCGTAATAGCAAGGGAGAAAAAGTAAAATTGATTCTGAATGGAATTAATTATAAAGCGGAGGTATGGTTTAATCATCAGTTATTAGGGACCATGACGGGTGCTTTTGAAAGAGGAATTTTTGATATAACCCGCTGGGTAGATTATGACAAGAAGAACCTGTTAGCCATCCGTATTCTTCCGCCTAACAATCCCGGCATTCCTCATGAGGCAAATAAAAAAGAAGGAATCGGTCCCAATGGTGGAGCATTATGCTTGGATGGTCCTACGTTTATTTCTTCAGAAGGTTGGGATTGGATTCCTGGTATACGAGACCGAAATATGGGGATTTGGCAGGATGTCAGAATAAAATTTGGCAATGAGCTCGAAATCGTTGATACGCACGTGATTACAGATCTGCCCTTGCCTGATACTACTTCTGTTAATTTTATCATTAATACGGAGATCTATAATTCTTCTAAAACTGCATGTACTGCTGATTTGCATTTTAATATTGGCGGAGTGTCTGCAGTTTATCCGGTTTCTTTGAATGCTAATGAAAAGAGGATGATTAAACTGACTCCTCGTGAGTGTAAAGAATTGCAAATGAAGAATCCACGTCTTTGGTGGCCAAATGGATATGGAGAACAGTATTTATATGATGCATCTTTAAGTCTGATCTCGTCAGGTAAGGACACACTTGATGTTAAGAAGATGCGCATCGGTATCCGTGAGTTGGAGTATGAATTGTCTGCGTATGAGGATAATTCTCCTGTAGTGCGGTTAAACTATAATCCGACTGCTGCTTTGCAAGATGGAAAACCTGTTTTTGATGCAGTGAAACGCAAAAAAACGGATACTAAGGTTCGCTATACAAATTATGATGGAGAATTTGTTCCTAACTTATTGAAACCGGTATCTTCACAGGGAATAGAGTTAATAAAGGATTCACTGATGAAAGAATATATGGTTATAAAGGTGAATGGACAACGAATCTATTGCAAAGGAGGTAACTGGGGTATGGATGACGGTATGAAGCGGGTTTCCCGGGAACGATTGGAACCTGCCTTGAAGCTACATAAGAATATGAATTACAATATGATTCGTAACTGGACAGGCGAGAGTACGGAAGAGGTGTTCTATGAACTTTGCGATGAATATGGAATGTTAGTGATGAATGACTTTTGGCTTTCAACAGACGGATTTAATCTTAATCCGTTAGACTACCGCCTGTTTATAAGAAATGTGACTGAAACGGTACGTCGTTTCCGTAATCATCCTTCCATTGCTTTGTGGTGTGCACGTAATGAGGGCTTTGCTCCGAATGAACTTGAATATATGTTAGCCACTACTTTGGCTAAAGAAGACTGTAGCCGACACTATACAGGAAATTCCCGTTCATTAAATAGTTCAGGAAGTGGGCCTTGGCGTTATCAATATGATGCCGGATGGTATTATCGTTCTTTGGCTGGTGGTTTTCGCTCAGAAGTAGGTACTCCTTCGCTACCTACAGCTGAAACTGTTCGTGAATTTATGGCGGAAGAGGATACCTGGCCTATCAGTGATGTATGGTATTATCATGATTGGCATAACCATGGGTATGGTGGTAAGACATTTAGTGAACTTTATAAAGAAGGGATGGATCGTAAGTTAGGCCCTTCCGATAATTTGGATGATTTTTGCCGGAAAGCGCAATTGATTAATTACGAAAGCCATCGGGCTATTTTTGAAGCATGGAATAGCAAGATGTGGAATGATGCTTCTGGAGTGCTGTTGTGGATGAGTCATCCCGCATGGCCTAGTATGGTTTGGCAGAACTACAGTTCGAATGGGGAAACAGCTGGTGCTTATTATGGCACGCAAAAAGCATGTCGTCCTCTTCATATTCAGATGAGTCTTAATAGTCAGCATAAAGTGGATATTATTAATACTACACTGAAAGAATATCGAAATTTGAAGGTAGGAGTCACAGTTTATGATAAAGTTGGCAAAAAAATACGTTCTTCACAACATAAGGTAGGACAAGTGACAGCCAATGCGCTGACTTCTGTAACACAGGTGGAAGATATAAAAGGACTTCCTGATTTCTGCTGGGTAAAGTTGGTGTTGACAACTAATAGCGGAAAGTTGCTGGATGATAATGTTTATTGGCTCAATCAGAAAGAATGGGACGGAAAGGTCTTGGCTAATTTGCCGGTTTCTTCGGTGAATGTTTCGGTGAAGAACTTCACGAAAAAGGCTAATCATTATGAAGGTAGGCTTATTGTGAAAAATCCGGGACAATACCTGGCCGCTGCAATAGCATTGACATTAAGGGATGCAAAAACTGATGCGGCTGTTCGTCCGGCTTATTTTGATGATGGATACTTTTATCTGATGCCGGGAGAGTCTAAAGAAGTTTGTTTTCAGGTAGATTGTAAGGAGGGAGTCGATAAACTACTTTTGCGGGTAGATGGATATAATGTCGAACTGCAAGATATATTGTTGAATAGATAAAGAGTAGGTATTATGTATAAGAAGGTATTAATATTATTGTTTTTTATTCCTTTTCAGTTGTTGTTTGCTCAAACAAGTATGTTGAAAGATTTTCCGGAAGGGTATACACCAGAGGAAATAGGTAAGCGGTTAGCATACCGTTTTTTGACAGAAAAACATGCACTTCATATCGGAAAGTGGATTGGTTATCCGGAGACTTTCTATTGGAATGGATCTTTGAGATATGCCGATCTGGCAAAAGATAAAGAATTGATCCAACGTTTGCAAGATAAGTTTGAGCCTTTATTTACTGAAGAGAAGGCGTTGCAACCCATAATGAATCACGTTGATGTAAATATGTTCGGTAGCTTACCTCTTGAGTTGTATCTTGTGACAAAAGATAAGAAATATTGGTATTTGGGCTTGCCTTATGCCGATTCTCAATGGAAAGTGCCAGCAAACGCAAAACCGGAGGAAAAAGAATGGGCTGAAAAAGGATATTCCTGGCAAACACGTTTATGGATTGATGATATGTATATGATTACCATTGTACAGACACGTGCTTATAAAGTGACGAAGGATAAGAAATATATCGATCGTGCAGCTAAAGAGATGGTGATGTATCTGGATGAGCTACAACGTCCGAATGGCCTTTTCTATCATGCACCAGATGTTCCTTATTATTGGGGACGTGGAAATGGTTGGATGGCTGCAGGTATGACAGAGTTGCTTCAATGTTTGCCTAAGAATCATAAAGACCGTCCGCGTATTTTAGAAGGTTATCGGACAATGATGGAAAGTCTGAAGAAATATCAGAATCCGGAAGGTTTGTGGAATCAGTTGATCGACCAGTCTGACTGTTGGACTGAAACTTCTGGTTCGGCTATGTTTACTTTCGCATTTATCAAAGGGGTTAAGAATGGCTGGCTAGATGCAGAAGAATATGCTCCTGCGGCCCGTAAAGCATGGATGGCTTTAGTTTCATATCTTAATGATAAAAATCAGGTGAGAGAAATTTGTGTGGGAACGAATAAGAAGAACAGTAAACAGTACTATTATGATCGTCCGCGCCGTACGGGTGATTATCACGGACAGGGTCCTTATTTGTGGTGTGCTGCCGCTCTTATGGAAAAATAATCGTTTGGGTGTGGGATCGTAGTTGAGGCTTTGGGGAATTTCTGCCGATTTGGATAATTATTTCTATTTATAGCTCAATTTGTTTTATTCAATGTGGAGGATGTTCCCTAACTTTGCCTTAACAATTTAGTACAAATAGAATCAGGCAGGCTGATTCGCATTAATATTTTATATGAGTCTGAAATATTTGCTTTGTGGGATAGCTTTTGTAGCATGCGCTACTATTGCTAAGGCTTTTAATAATGTGCCGGAATCGATTTCTGCATCTATTTCCTTGAAAGTTCCGGGGAATGGGGCGAAACGTTATCCATTGACTTTTCAGAAGTCGCAAAATAATAACGGCACTTATTATTTGGAGAGTTCGGAAAAGATGCCATTGACTGTGTCTCAAAACATAGTGGATGGTAACGATGGGACATGTATTAGTGTATCTATCACTGCATTGGAAGATATTTACTTTAATTATAATCAGCAGGTGGCAACAGACTTCCGCCATAACGATTGCCTGTTCTATATGCCGGGATTCTGGTATCGGCGTAATCTGCGTTCGCCCAAAGAGGCCCCTTCATTTCATACTTCAGACAGTTGGATTGTAAGTGAAGACAGGTTAAGCGCACCTCTCACCGGGATTTTCTGTGAGAAGAAACAACGTTTTATGACTGTCAACAGACTGGATAAATTTGTAAATAACACGTTGGCTACCCATCGTGAAGGTGAGATTATTCTCTCGGATAAAACTTCTTTGGGATATACCGGATTTGAAAATAAGGACGGGGTTGCTACTCTTTCTTTCGGCTTTCCTTATCGGGAGGCTCCTAAAAGTTATATCCGTAAATTGACATTAGCTCCGGCTGTAACGGCTTATCAGCATCTTAAAAAAGGAGAGACGATTTTGTTGACTTGGCAAATTACTGAGGGTGAAGCTAAGGATTACTCTGATTTTGTGCGCCATACTTGGGAATATTGTTATGATACATATTTGCCCAAGCCTGTAGATACTCCCTATTCAATTGAATATATGAAGCAGACTCTTAGCCAATTCTTTGTAAGTAGTTTTGTAGATAAATATCCGTTGGTATATAATTCGGGTATACATCTTAGAACAGATGCGTGTACAAGTAATGGGCAGGCAGAAGTTGGTTTTATAGGGCGTGTTCTTCTGAATGCATTCAATGCCTGGGAATATGGTTGGGAATGTAACCGGGAAGATTTGAAGGCTAACAGTGCCAAAATATTCGACAGTTATTTGAAGAATGGTTTCACGGAAGCAGGCTTTCTCAAGGAATCGGTAAATTATGACAAGAACTTTGAGGATCCTGTTCATAGTATCCGTCGTCAATCGGAAGGACTTTATGCAATTTTTCATTTCCTGGCTTATGAAAAAGAAAAAGGTCGTAAGCATCCGGAATGGGAACAACGATTGAAAAACATGTTGAACATGTTTCTGCAATTGCAAAATGCTGATGGTAGTTTTCCACGAAAGTTCCGTGATGACTTCTCGATTGTAGATAAAAGCGGAGGAAGTACTCCTTCGGCTACATTACCTTTAGTCATGGGATATAAATACTTTAAGGATAAACGTTACTTGGATAGTGCTAAGCGGACTGCGGATTATTTGGAGAAAGAACTGATTTCTAAGGCCGATTATTTCTCGTCTACTCTTGATGCGAATTGCGAAGATAAAGAAGCGTCACTTTATGCTGCAACTGCTACCTATTATCTTTCATTAGTTACTAAAGGGGAGGAACATAAGCATTATGCTGATCTGACGAAGCAAGCCGCTTATTTTGCATTATCGTGGTATTATTTGTGGGATGTTCCTTTTGCTCCCGGACAGATGCTGGGTGATATTGGTTTGAAAACACGTGGCTGGGGAAATGTCTCGGTAGAAAATAATCATATCGATGTGTTTGTATTTGAATTTGCCGATGTACTTCGTTGGTTATCGAACGAATATAAAGAATCCCGTTTCTCGAACTTCGCAGAAGTGATTTCAACCTCTATGCGACAGTTACTGCCTTATGAAGGACACATGTGTGGCATTGCCAAAGTGGGTTACTATCCGGAAGTTGTTCAACATACCAGTTGGGATTACGGGAAAAATGGCAAAGGATATTATAATGACATTTTTGCACCCGGATGGACTGTTGCTTCTTTATGGGAATTATTTACTCCGGGGCGTGCCGAGATTTTCTTAGAAAAATAATTTAAATTGCTGGTATAGGGTCTCTTAAAGTATGAATAAACTCTTTTATTCGTTATTGTTCTATTGTTTATCCGTTTCTCTTTCTAATGAAAGGGAAACGGATAATTCGCTTTTATTCGAGCAGGCAAATGACTCATCTATGTTGATAATAGAGGACCGTTTGCCTATTGCCGATCCTTATGTGTTGTTTTATAAGGATAAGTACTATGCGTACGGTACTCGCACAAATGGCTTTGAAGTCTATATTTCTGATGATTTAGAGCATTGGAGACGTGGGGATAGACTGGCTTTGTCACCGCAAGACTCTTGGGGAACAAAGTGGTACTGGGCCCCTGAGGTGTATTATATAGAGTCAGAGAAGAAGTTTTATATGTTCTATACGGTAGATGAGCATATTTGTGTTGCCACTTCTGATAGTCCGGAGGGGCCTTTTGTGCAGGATGAAAAGAAGCCGGTCAGAGAAGAAAAAGGCATTGATGCTTCGTTGTTCGTGGATGATGATGGTAAAGCTTATCTCTATTTCGTTCGTTTTACAGGAGGCAATGTGATTTGGGGGGTGGAGATGAACTCCGATTTGAAAAGTGTCAAAGAAGAGACTTTGAGAGAATGTATAAAGGCTGATGCCAGTTGGGAGTTACAGCAAGCTAAAGTAGCGGAAGGTCCCTCACTTCTTAAAAGAAACGGGGTATATTATTTGATTTACTCTGCTAATCATTTCAGAAGTCAGGATTATGCGGTGGGATATGCAACAGCTACCTCTCCGCTAGGACCTTGGAAGAAATATGACGGGAATCCTATTTTGTGCAGAGATAAGGATGTGGCTGCAGGATTGGTTGGAACAGGGCATGGAGCACCTTTTTTATGCAGGGATGGAAGTTACAAATATATTTATCATGCTCATTCGAGCGTAAATCGTGTAGAACCACGTACCTCATATTTGAATGATTTGATTTTTGGAGATGATGGAGTGATTTCTATCGTGGGAAATGTTATTAAACCTGTAGTAGAATCATCTGAATAAAGATTGTGCCGATAACTTAGCTTCTTTGATCTATTAAGAGCAGTAAGTTATATCTAAATACTATAAATAGACAAATAGATTATTATGACTTCAAGAAGAGATTTTCTTAAAAAAGCAGGGTTACTCACTGCATCTTTGGCTGTCCCCGCTCTTAATGCGCAAGGGGAAACAGTGCAATCTAAGATACGTTTAAAGAACACAAAGATTGCGGTGGATGATCGGTGGGATGTTATTGTAATTGGTGGAGGACCTGCTGGGTGTACTGCTGCGATTTCTGCAGCCCGGGAGGGAGCTAATACTTTGCTGATTGAGGCAATGGGACAACTTGGCGGTATGGGAACAGCAGGTATGGTTCCGGCATGGTGTCCGTTTTCTGATGGCGAAAAGATTATTTATCGAGGTTTGGCGGAAAAGATATTCGAGGCATCGAGAAAAGGAGTTCCTCATGAGAGAAAGCAAAAACTGAATTGGGTGAATATAAATCCTGAATATTTGATGCAGGTTTACGATCGGATGGTCGCTGAATCGGGGGCAAAAGTCCTTTTCTTCTCGAGGGTTGCTGCTGTTGAGATGTCAGCTGATGATACGGTAGATGCTATCATTGTAGCAAATAAATCCGGGCTTGTTGCATTCAAAGCAAAAGTCTTTATTGATGCGACGGGAGATGGAGATGTGGCTACTTGGGCAGGTGCTTCATTTAAAAAGGGAGGTGAGGATGGTATACTGCAAAGTTCTACTTTGTGCTTCTCGTTTGCCAATGTCGATAGCTATAACTACAATCTCATAGGTCCTTCATTGCATACGAGTAACAAAAATAGCCCTATCTTTGACGCGATTAGGTCCGGGAAATATCCATTGATAGGCAGACATTTCAATAGTAATCTGATCGGTCCGGATGTGGTACAATTCAATGCAGGACACATTGATAATGTTGATTCGACCGACCCATGGGCTACTACGCGGGCGATGGCTACCGGTAGGCAAATCGCTGAACAATACTTGGAGGCACTGAAAGAACTTCAGCCTAAAACTTTTGGTAGTGCTTTTGTTGTAAAGACTGCCTCTTTGTTGGGGGTTAGAGATAGTCGTCGGATTGAAGGGGATTATACGTTTACTTTCCAAGATTGGTTGGAGCGTAAAACATTTGAAGATGAGATCGGACGTAATTGTTACTATATTGATGTTCATAAACCGGGGCATAAAGAGACGCGTTACAAAAAAGGTGAATCTCATGGAATTCCTTATCGTTGTTTGACTCCTAAAGGTCTGAAGAATCTATTGACCGCCGGACGCTGTATTTCTACTGATGAAGAAGCTTTTGGAAGCTTGCGAGTGATGCCACCTTGTCTGGTGACTGGTGAAGCTGCCGGAATGGCTGCGGTACACGCTATTAAACAGACAAAGAATGATGTTCATAAGGTTGATGTCGGTTTTCTACGCAAAAGATTAAAAGAAGAAGGACAATACTTTTTATAAATATGTTAAGAACGATTTTTATAGGATATTCGTCTTGACAAATGCTTTTTAATGTTGTATCTTTGTAGTACGAGCTTTAATAAATAACAGATAAAAGAAGATGAAATAAATGACTTAAATGATATAATATTATAACAAATTCGGGCATGTTTCCTGATAAGTATCAGGAATGGTGTATCAGATATGGGCAAAAAGGCTGCAAATTTTATGAAATTTGCAGCCTTTTTGTTGTAAAAGATGGATTTGAAAACTCGGAAATTCGGTATCAGAGTTTTTAATAAACTCTGATACCGTTTATAATAAACTACTCAAAAGTTTATTATAAACGTGAGATCCGTTTATATAGAAAATTGTTCATATTTTTATATGTTCTCAAGTTTGCGTTTAGAATATTCTTGATTAAAGGTAACTATACTTAACAGACCAGAAAGTAATCAAATGAGACAACAGCTTTCCTGTTGGCTAAATTTATACGTGAAGCTCCAGAACAAACCGTGCTCCTTTCGTATAATTCGTATCCAGTGTCAGGCTTCCGTTCATCTTGGCAGCAATCAGTGAACAGATCGGTAATCCTAGTCCATCTCCCGTAGTCAGGTCTTTTACTTCTGTGAAAGGCTTAAAGAGATTTTCCTGTTGCTCTGCCGGAATTCCTGTTCCTGTATCCGTAACGATGAATTGGTGCGTGTGCGCTCCCCGTTTCTTGAATTCGAGACTGATACGACCCTGGTCAGTGTAGAAAGCAGCATTTTTCAGTAAATAGAGAAGAATGCGTTCCAACTGTTCCTTGTTTGTCTTTACCTGAAGTTTTGGTGCATTGACTGAAGATGTGACATCTAGTTTTATGTGTTCTTTGGCTTTATCCATCACATTCTCACAAAAAGTCCCCACGTTGATTTCGCTTAGTTCATAGAACTCGGTTAATGAGTTCTCCAGTGATGACAGTTCTTGAATATCATCGCTGAATTTCTTCAAGGCTGCAACTTGTCCCTGCATTTGGGCAGCTTCTTGAGGAGCTTTCTGTGACAGTTCTTCGGCTGAAGTAGTCAGCGTATTCAGGGTAGGCTCCATTTGGGAAGATATATTCTGTATGAATTGGGTTTTTAGTTCATTGTGTTCATTGGCAATTTTCACGCTTTTCTTTAATTTACGATTGCCGGCGATGAATCGCAGCAATATCACAGCCAGTATTGCCAGACCGGCTACCAATATAACCACTAGTACACAGAGACCTATGATAATATACTGCTTGGCAGATAGTGAGTCGTCTTTTTCCTGTATGGTCAGTTGGCTTTCGTCATATTTTCTCTTCAGTACATTTAGTTCATCCTGTGCGGTTAATGCTTTTACAGAGTCTGTCCAGATAATGAAGCTTTCGTAAGTGCGTTCCATCAGTGGAGCATTGTTGCCTTTCCGTGCAATACTGATAAGGTTTTTGTAGCAATCGCTCACCTTGGCATAGTCTTTCTTTTCTTTATATTGGTTGATAAGTTTGCGGAAACAGGCATCACCTTGTGTGTTTTGGTTGAAAGTATAATAATAGTTGGCTTTTGTATACAGCAGTACCTCTGTTAGGGAGTCGTTCTTTGCAAGATTAGCTGTTTCTTCCAATTTATCCAACTGTGTCTTTGCCTGTGCGGGGTTTTTCAGTGCGGTGTACATCTGCAATCGTTCCTTATTGATAAGGAAACGCAGGTCATAAAAGACTTTCTTTTTATTCTGTTCTCCGGTCCATAGAAGCTGCTCCATGTCACGGCAAAGCTCGAATCCCTCTTTATAGAAATTCTCTCTGACATATAAAGCATTGGCCTGAACACCACATTCTATTGCCTGTGGATAGTTTTCGCGGGCGGCAAATGCTTCGTATGCTTTTTTGAATAAATAGCGTGCTTTGATATAATCTTTCTGTTTAAGGCTGCTCTGAGCTTGTTCTTTTAGTTCTGTGGCTCTGTCTTGGGGAGTTTGCGCATAAGTCAGTATGCTGAAACAGAATATTATCAGGAGACTTGTTATGGATGTTTTCATATTATTGCTTATTTGTTTGTCACAAATGTAAAACAAATATATGAAAAAAGGTAGCGTTCGCGGTGAAATAATTTTTATCTGTTTATATTCACTGTGATTATCCTGCCCAGTTCTCCCTGTCGAGATTCCGATAACTGATGGCTTCTGCCAGGTGGCTGGAAAGTATTTGCTCTGTTTCCTCCAGATCAGCAATGGTGCGGGCTACTTTTAAAATCCGGTCATAGGCACGGGCAGATAAATTGAGCCGTTCCATGGCATTTTTTAATAACACAAGCCCTTTATCGTCCGGTTGGGCATACGTTGCCAGTAATCTGCTGTTCATCTGTGCATTGCAATAAATACCCGTACATTCGGCATACCGTTTCTCCTGTATCTGACGCGCCTTTATTACTCGTTGCCGGATGATATTGCTCGACTCTCCCTGTCTTTGATCGGATATCTTGTCAAATGGTACGGGAACTATCTCTATTTGAATGTCTATACGGTCTAATAACGGACCGGATATCTTATTCAGGTATTTTTGTACTTGTCCGGGACTGCATACGCATGCTTTTGTCGGATGATTGTAATATCCACATGGACATGGGTTCATAGATGCGATAAGCATCAGGTTTGCCGGGTAACTAATGGTGCTTTTGACACGGGAAATGGTGATGTGCCGATCTTCAAGCGGTTGGCGCAATACTTCCAATACACCTCTGTTAAATTCAGGTAACTCGTCCAGAAATAAAATCCCATTATGTGCCAAGCTGATTTCTCCGGGCTGCGGGAAACTTCCTCCACCAACCATTGCTACTTGTGAAATCGTATGGTGTGGGTCGCGAAACGGACGTTGGGTAATTAATGAGGACCCGCGTTGCAGTTTTCCGGCAACCGAGTGTATCTTGGTTGTTTCCAGGCTTTCCCCTAATGAAAGAGGGGGAAGAATGGACGGGAGTCGTTTAGCCATCATTGATTTGCCGCTACCTGGAGCACCTATCATGATTAAATTGTGTCCTCCGGCTGCTGCAACTTCCAAGGCTCTTTTCACATTCTCTTGTCCTTTTACATCTGCAAAGTCCAGGTCATTATGATTCTGTTGTTGATAGAATTCTTCCCGGGTATTGACAATCGTTGGTTCCAGTTCTCGTTCGTTGTTGAAAAACTCGATGACTTCTTTGATATTACTGACTCCGTATACTTTTAACTGATTGACAACGGCGGCTTCCCGTGCATTTTGTTGGGGAATGATAAGCCCTTCGAACCCGTCTTCGCGGGCTTTGATGGCGATAGGGAGTACTCCCTTGATGGGTTGAATACTTCCGTCCAGACTTAATTCACCCATAAGTAAATAGCGAGAGAATTTCTCGGAAGAGATTGTTTCACTGGCTCCAAGCAGTCCGATGGCAAGCGGTAAATCATAGGCCGAACCTTCTTTGCGAATGTCAGCCGGTGCCATGTTGACTACTATATTGCTTGTGGGCATTTTATAGCCATTCACCAACAATGCGGAGATAATGCGTTGATGGCTTTCTTTGACCGCAGAATCCGGAAGGCCGACGAGATAAAACATACAGCCGCGCGAGCTGTTGACTTCGATTGTGATGAGTGTTGCATCAATCCCTTGAACAGCCGCTCCGAAAACTTTGATTAACACGTTTGCTTACAGGTTATTTTTTCTTTTTATTGTCTTGTTTTTCCTTTTCTTCAGCTGCTGTGACTACTTCTTCAATTTTCTTTTTCAGCTGCTCTCCTTTGAGGTTTTTTGCCAGAATCTTGCCGTCTGCTGCTAAAAGAATGTTATTGGGAACTTGTTTGATAGCATATTGTTTGGCAACTTCGGAATTCAATCCACCGAAATCACAAACTTGTTCCCAATTTAGTGTATCGCGTTTAATAGCATCCTGCCATTCTTTCTTGTCCATATCAAAGGAGACTCCGAGCATAGCGATGTGTTTGTTCTTTTTGTACTTTTTATAAAGTTCTTTTAATTCGCTGTTGCTTTGATGATTGGAGATACTATCTGTCCATGAGGCCCAGAAGTTGATTAATAGATTCTTCTTTTTGAAATCTTCGGATGAACGGGTAATTTTCTCTCCTTTTATATTGGGTAGGCTGAAAAACGGAGCATATTTGCCTATCTCTGTCTTTTCGGACAAGGAAATAGCTTCGTTCAGTTGCTCGATATATAGCTTGTCTTGCAGTATTCCTGTCATGACTTCAATTAATGTCTTTATCTTGTTGAAATCAGGAGAGTCTTTCTGCACAAAGTATTTATCCAACAG
>ERZ839947.657-NODE-657-length-43545-cov-9.428328_pt1 | contig 43545 bp, 65 predicted proteins | sample MGYA00519908_ERZ839947 | MGnify/ENA primary metagenome ERZ839947 (study PRJEB31850, sample SAMEA3708857) | human gut metagenome | biome: human gut; feature: human-associated habitat; material: faeces | place: China | collected 2014 ... | reverse complement strand
ATACAGCTCCGTAATTCTGTATTTGCGCACCGCCTCGCGGATTTCTGCAAAGTCCTCACGCTGTCTGATGTGCTTCGGAAACTCATCGACGATCATGTTCGGTGCAGCGGTGTTTTCTGCGCCCTTCATGTTACACCTCCTGCTTCAGCATTTCGGTCAGCGTGTTGTACTCGCTTTCGGTGAGCTTGCCTGCTGCAAAAAAGATGTCGATCTTGTCTGCAAGGCCGTCGGTCTGGTTCTTCTCGATCATGCGCTTCAAAGTACGAAATAACATTGTGTTTGCTCCTTTCATTCGTTGAGACCCAGTTCAAGCAGGGTCAGTCTATATTCGTGGTCTACGATCATAGCGTTTGTGTCGTCCTCTGCGGTTGGCTCGGGTTTAGGCAACGCCGCCTTGTCCGCCTCGATTTCCTCTGCAGTGCGCTCTACCACCTTGCCGTCTACAAGTTTGTAGCGTGGAACCGCGCCGTCATAGAGCGGCTTTGCGAGATAATGGCTTTGTGCGAGCGCGTACTTATCTCCATTACCTTCATCAATTTTCGTCCATCCGGTGAGGTCAGCCGGAAGGGTGTATTCTCCCTCAAGGCGCGTTACGCGGTTCTGCGCGTCGCAGAGGATGTATACACGAGATTTTGGGGTTTGCACAGTGTCACCTCCTTACAGGTCGGCGGAGAATAAAACAAGTCCGCTGCATACTGCTTTCGCGTTATTGTGCGTTGTTGTTGAGCGAAGGCGCAGCTGATTAGAGCCGACGTTATACCGCGCCACCGTCGGATTGGTTACGTTCGTAATGTTTCCGGGATTGATAATAGTAGGCGAAATTCTCATAGGACACGGTAACTCAACAATAAAATCGGATGTATCAGTCGGAAAAAAGGTGTCATACTGATTAAAAGCCACGCAGTACCTCTGGCACCTCGCCAGCTGCTCCCCAAAATCCGGGATTTCATTCAGCACCCAAACGCCGTTTTCCTTGTGCGCAAGGGTCTGCGTGTCGCCCAGTTCGAGCTTGATAGCGATGATTATAGCGGAGTTATCTGTTGAACCAGTAAAACCGAAATTGACTTTATTCGATTTGGCAGTCGAAAACGTAATGCTGAGAATACCGCTTGCATCTTTGCTTTCTGTTTTGGCGAGGTCGCCATCCGTTCGATTTCCGGCAATCAAGCGTAGCGGATCAGAACCCGTTCTATCTTTGTAAAGTAGAGACAGCGTATATGTCGCATTCGGTAAAGTGTTTTCGAAGTATTGCTGCACATCCCATTTTCCGCCAATTTTTATACCACCGTCAACAATGCTAAGCGTCGTGTCGTATTGCATCCACCATCTGTCGAGAGTATAAGCACCTCCTGTCGCATAATCCGTCTGCCCTCTCTGGTTCACGGGTCTCCCGAAATACCAGTTGTCGAGCAGGTTCGGGTTTGTGCGGTACTTCAGTGCACCAGAAATCGGAGTGGAGTCAGCGGCGGAGACCGCGATGTTCTCGCCCGTCAGCGTGCGGTCAGCAGAGAGGTCGAGGTCGTTGATCTTGCGGGTCTTGGGGACAACCTCCTCTGCAAGCGCGAAGCCATTCATCTGTGCAAGCGCCGCATTAAACTGCGTTTCCGTGCCCTGATAGCCGCCGTCGAGTGCCGCCTCATACGCATCTTTGCCGTCATTGCCGGGAACGCCCTGAATGCCCTGCACGCCCTGAATGCCCTGCGGTCCTGTGGGGCCTTGAATGCCCTGCACGCCCTGCGGACCCACCGGACCTTCCACCTTGCCGACGCTCACCCAGTCGAGCGCGTTTTCGCTCCAGATGTAGCACTCGCGGTTCTCCTCGATCTGATACATCTTGTCGTTGCCGTTCGGAATAGCGTTTCGCAGCGCCGCAAGGGTGCTGTAAACGTCCTCGATGTATAACGCCTTGCCGTCCTTGCCATCTGCGCCCTTTTCGCCCTGTGCGCCCTGCGGACCCTGTGCGCCCTGTGCGCCGCGAATGCCCTGTGCGCCCTGCTCACCCTGAATGCCCTGCGGACCTCTCGGGCCGATCTCGCCCTGCGGACCGCGTTCACCTCTGAGGCCCTGCTCGCCTCTTTCGCCCTGGTCGCCCTTGTCGCCCTTGTTGCCCTGCGGACCGCGAACGCCGTGAACGACGGTTACGCCGTTTACGTCCTCAACTGAGCCCTCGGCAAACTGCATCCTGCTCCTCTGCGGCATCGTGTTGCCCGCAGCGTCCAAGATAACGTGACCCGAGCTTGCCGTTGCAAGCCATGTCGAGCCGTCGAGGCTATACTCGATTGCCCCGTCGCTGTTGAGCCGCAGCCAGACGAGTGACCCGTCATTGCACTTGATGCTGATCTCGTCGTTCGCGCTCAGTGCGTTTACAGCGTCGATGGTCTCGTTCATCTTGTCTCTCAGCAGCCGCGGAAGCTTGTCGAACACCGCCTTGTTTTCCGCAGCCGTGCCGGTCAGCGTGTCCGCCGCAGAAACAACGCCTGTCGAGCTCACCGCGCTGTCTGAAATCTTTTCGATTGCCATTTCATCACCTCACCATAGTTCCGATGGTGTATCTCTTGATAATGCCGAACACGCCGAACGCCTCGTTCAGGGCGTTGTTCTGCATGATAAGTTGCAGGGTCTTATACTTTTTGACCTTGCTGTTGAACGGAAGCACCTGCGGCGCGTCGTTCGTGTTGAACGTGAAGCGGCTGAAATCAATATCTTCCCAGTTGAAAATATCCGCGATACCCTCGCGAATCTGCCGTCCGAAGTCGCGTTCTGTCCGGGCGAACACCTTGACCGAGGAACGGGTATAAGGCTTCATCATAACGCCCGAGCCGCGCTTTACCATGGTCTTGTACGTCATAAAGTCGCCGTCATCGTCCGCCTTGGTGTGCCACTCTGCCGAGATTGCCGTACCTCCGGTAATTCTGCCATCCTCACCGAGCGTGCCGCCGTCCGAATACGCCTGCATGGTGTCAATATCCGTGTTCAGCCGACAGATTTTGCCGTCGCTTGTGCCAAAATACAGGTTTCCTCGGCTCTCCATCATGCGCACCGCCGGGAAGTTGTCCCAGTAATAGCACTCATAGACATAATCGCCGTAGGACTGCGGCTTGTACGCTACGTTCTGATTGGTATCGAGCACATAGGCATGGTTATTTACCGCCAGCACATAATAGCCGTTCCACACAACAGCGCAGGCGTTTTCAAGGTGTTCCTCTTTCGTTAATGACGCGTCTACATAGTAGCTGCGGTTTCGCGCTACCTGCAGTGCCGTGATGTTGCTGCTCGTCAGCGCAAACACGCCCGTTCGACTGAGGAATACCGGTTCCTCCGGCAGATACGCAAACGCCCGTTTTGCCACTGCACCAGCACCAGCGGCGGCGCGTCTTACCGGAAACTGCACCTTGCTTGTGGTCGTGTCGATGTTGTAGCCGCGAAAGTAAATCGTGGTTTCGCTTCGGTCGTCTGCCTTGATGATGGCCTGACTGTCCGAAATCGCGCTGTACCCGATGATTGCCGCGCCGTCCGCGCCCACCTTGGTATAGGAAAGATCGGGAAAGTACAGCGGGTTGTTGCTTTCACACCGCCAGTCCTTGTCCTGCGCATCAGGATTTCCCGCAAAGAACACCCTGTCCTGTGACTTGCCGCCGTAGATTGCGGCAATGGTACACTTGGTGATCTTCTCCTTGTAGCCCTCCACCGGCTTCACAAACGTAATGACCACATTGTCCTTGCCGGTGATCGCCGGTTTCGGCGGTGCGCTCGTAAACTTCACCTGTCCCTTGGTCTTGTCCAGCGTGTACTTGCTGCTCTCCCACACCTTGTCATCTACCTTAACCTCTGCAATGCTTTCAATGTCGGTGGTGTCCAACTGATACGTCGTTGCCGAACCGTCCGCGCAGAACTCGTTCTTGCGTTTGTTTGACAGCAAATTCACGTCTTCGAAGCTGGTTCCGCCTCCCGTCGGCTTGTTAGCAATGGTAGTAGTCGGAACGTAAGCATCCACTGTTGCATCCTTGGCGGTCTCGCCGTCGAACACAAGGTACTCGCCGCCCGTCAGCACATACATTTTGTCGTTCAGCGTAAACGACGTGCCCTGCTTGTTAGTAAGTCCGCTTTTCAGCTCTGTCAAGGTGTTCTCCGTCCACTTGTACAGCCGTGTGCCACCATGCACAAGAAAGTATTCTTTGCCCTTGATAATACCGCGATACAGGCCGTTTACCGGCTTTTCGACATTCAGCAGCACGCGCCATCCCTTGCGCTTTTCGGGAAAGCCGCCGCTGTCCGAGATCAGGTTTACCGTACCGGAAGCGCCGCGTGCAGAATCAACCTGCGTCGGGTTGCTTGACAAATCCACGCCCTTGAACTTGGAATACTCGGTCTTGTACTTTTTCGGGGAATCGGGAATCTTGTATGTTGCCATTTACACCCACCCCGTAACCGAGCGCCACGCGCCGCCGCTCGAAGTCTGCTGTCTCCTGCTTGCAAGCATCTGCTTTACGTTCTCGTATTCGTTCAGATACTGCGTCGCCATGGAAATATCATCTTCCTTGAACACCTCCGCCGCGATATACAGCGGAATTGCCCGCTGTGCCTCCTCCGCAAGAGAAAAGGTCGTGTCGCCCGGCGTGTCCTCGGTGATTTCCTCGGGATAAGCCTCATACCAGATAACGAGCGTTCCCTGATACTCCGCCGGAAGATACAGCTCGTCCATGCCGTCAAACTGATAGTCGTTCACGCGCTCAAACGTGTTGTTTTCGCCGCGAATGGTCAGCCGGTCAGGGCAGAACCGCATGAAATCCGGTGCAAGCTCCTTGAGGTGGTACAGCCGGTTGCCCTTCGCGTTATCGTCCGGCAGTTCCACCTCCACGCTCTTGTAAATCGGCATGATCTCCGCAAGGTCGATCATTGCGAACCATGCCGCGTGCGGCATTGCCCGCACATAATCCGCCACATCGGGCGAGGTCAGCGCGGTTTCCGTGCCGTAGTTGAGGCGCGAGAAAATCTTATCAAGCGCCGCTTTCTGGATTTGCTCCCATGTCATTCGCTCACACTCCTTTCAAAAAGGAAAAGGCGGGGTTTCCCCCGCCGCTTATCCTTACAGCAGTGCGGTAGCGTCTGCAAGGTCCTCGCCTGCAATTGCAATCGAGCGCCAGTTTACGAAACCGGCAATGAAACGTGCACGGCCGGTGTATACCTGTGCGTCGGTGTTCTTGTCGGTATAGCTGTCGGTGGTCAGCTTTACGCGATCGAGGAACGGCATAGCAAGCGTGTTCTGGTTTTTCTTGCTGTCCATCAGCATGAAATACTCCTTGCCTGCAATGGTGTTCGGCAGATAGTTCCAGACGATGAAATTCCATCCGCCGTACTGAAAGTTGAAGCCTACGCGGTTGCCGCCGTCCTTAAATTCAGAGCCGACAACCTCGGTCAGCTTGCGCTTCATCTTGCCGCTGTTCGGGATAATGATAGTATCCGGCGCAGTTGCGAGCAGGTTGCCATCATCGTCGGTGAACTTCTGCATCTTCTCCTGCATGGTGTCCAGTACGGTGTACAGGTCATCAGACGAGGTGTAGGAGAAGCGGTTGGACTGGGTGTACTTCGGCTGGGTGATGGACTTGTGCGCCTTGTTGAACAGAGACAGCTTATCGCCAGTAGTCGTGTCGTAGGTACGCATCTGCATATCCTTGTTGCCAAACTTCATGGAGCTGTTCAGACCGCCGATCAGCGTTGCAGCAGCGTACATCTCACGGGTACGCGCAAAGGAAAGGCCGAAATCGCGTGCTCGTGCGATAACCGCGCTCTGATTGCCGTCCTCCATCATCTCACGGGTGATGGTCAGGCGCTTTTTCCACGTGCTCGGCTCAAGGAACTTGGAAAAACCCTCCTGAAACGAGGTATCCGGATACGGGCCGTTCTCGCCTACATCCTCAAAGTTGCCGCTCGAAGTCATGGAGAGGTATCTCTCGCCGTACTTGTCGGTAGTGTCCATGCAGAAAATCTTCTTGAACTGCGAGTCCTGCTCAAAGTCCTCGATCTCGTGCTCAATGATTGCCTTGATAGGAGCTTCGGACTTGCCAAACAGGGAGTCAACGAGACCGGAGCCCTTAGAAATAATATTACCTGCCATTATTTATTTACCTCCTTGGGGTTAGGCTGCTGCCGCCGGAGTTACGAAAACGCCGCGTACAGTGGAATTGGTGGTTGCGCCGTCGGTGTCCAGAATCTTGAACACGCCGGAAGTGGTGGTTGCGGTAACGCCCAGCGCGTCAGGGCTCAGAGTAACCGCAGAACCAACCACAGTTGCCGCAACGGTCGCAGTGGACACGGTTTCAAAGATGGTGTTTTCGGTTACTTCGATGGCCGGGTAAGTGCCGTCTGCGCGCTGCGGACCCATGACAATGTGGGTCGGCTTGGTAGTAGCCGCGCACTTAGCCAGTGCACCGCCGGTCAGGTTTGCCGCCATGCCGAGAGAAAGACCGACCGCGCCCTTGGGGTACACAAACGGTTCTACATCTGCAACGCGGCTGTATGCCTTGATAAACATAGAAATTCTCCTTTTCAGATACGTTTTTTGTAGTCTGCAACAATCTGCTGCTTTGTCCAGTTCGGAAAAGCCTTGCGATACCACTGCATGGTTTCGTCGGGAACATGCACGTCATCGCCGCTTTCGCCTGCTGCTGTGGTGGTCAGATGGCTCTTGCCGTTGACATTGTTCATCGCCTGCTGCTTTGCCGCCGCGGCTTTCTTGCCGGTGAGCGTATCAAAGTTTGCAAGGCGGAACGCATCAACAAGCGAATAGCCTCTGTTGACGTACTCGTTAAAAACGGGTGCGTTCGGGTGATTTGCCAGTGCAGCAACGTCGGTGATGGACGGGTCAAGGTGGGAAATTTCCTTGATTGCCTCGTTCATCTGCCGCTCGCCCTCCTCCATCTGTACACGGTCAAGAACCTGCTGTGCCTGCCGTACAGTGGGGTTGTTTGCGATCATCTGATCGAGCATAGCGGGGTCGAGCCCTGCCTGCTGCATCTGGTCGCGCTGATATGCCTGCTGATACGCCTGCAAATCAGCTTCCGAGGTGATCGGCTTGTTGGTGTACGGGTCGAGCTGACCCTCGTACATCTGCCGTACCATCTCGTCCTTTGCCGCCTGACGCTCCTGCTGAATGCGCTCCTTAAACTGCGCTTCCGATCTGCGTCTTGCAGCGGCAAATCGTGCGTTATCTTCCGCACTCTGTACTCCCTCGGGTGCAGCTTCGGCGGTCTGCTGCTCGTTTTCGCCTGTTTCCTCGGGTCCGATGGACGCAGGTTCGGCGGTTTCCTGCTCGTTTACGCCTGCCTCGGTGGTTTCCACTTCGGTTTCCATAATTTCTTTCATTTTGGTATTCCTTTCCGGATTTTTACGCTGTTCCATGCGATTTTGGGCATAAAAAAACCGCCCTTTCGGACGGTTCCGCTATTCCCTTTTACTTGCCGCTCTTAGAGGAGCGCAGATCGCCGCCGGTCTTAACGGACGGCTTCTTGCCGGAAGTCTGGGTAAATACCGCCTTAACCTCCATGCTGCCGGTGTTCTTGATCTTACCGGCGTAACCGCTCTTATTTGCCATGCTATTTCACCTCCTTTACTATCTGCTTATAGTTCGAACACTGCGGATTTTTGCAGATAAGCACGAGCTTACCGTCTACAGTGTCGGTCTTGGTGTCGATTTTACATACCGGACATACCATAACTGCCGCCTCCCTCCTGATAACTCGGCATTGTCTCCGGGCTGACGTAGCCGGACTGCGTAATATCGGGAATGCCGTCTGCATTTGTTGCCATCGGCTGCATCATTGCCTGCTGCTGTGCCAACATCTGCCGCTGCATCTGCTGCTGCTCTAAGCGCTCTGTAAGCTGCTGCTTTACCTCGCTCGCCAGCGGGTAGTGCAATCCCTCCATGATCGTCCAGAACGTCAAGAGGCTCTGCATATCGGTCGGGTCGCCAAAGCAGCCGTTTTCAAGATTCATGCGTGCCTCCTGCCAGAGGTTTTCACGGTTGCCCGCAAGCGGTGCGGTCTGGTCTACGCTGAACAAAAACTCGTCGTTCCAGTACGGATCGCCCGCATCGTCCACTTTGAGGAAATCCATCTTGTTAAACACGCCATACATCTGCGTGCCGTTGGTGTCCTTGTAAACCATCGGCCGCGGCTCGTCCGAGTACGCCAGCAGGAACTTAAACATAACCTCGAACAAATCCGCATAGGCGGCATTCTTCATCACCTTTCGGCTTTCCAGTCGTCCGGCGGTCTGCGCCGCTGCAAACTGCTTTGCCGTACCAGAGGTTGCGGTACTGTCCTTGCGTCCCTGGAAGCTGTCCGTAATGCCAATCAGATTACGCATTGCCGTGTAGGTGCTGTCCTCAAACGCCATGTCACGGCTGATATCCGGCTGCAAAGTCAGCACATCAATCATCGCTTTTTCTTCCGCGCCTTCAATTTCCAGCACCTTGAACTGTTCGTCCGTGCGTCTAATCTGCTTGCCCTTTGGCAGTGTGATAACCGAGCCGCCGCCCAGCAGCTTTTGCGAGATTGCGCTGTCGAGCTTGTTTACAAGCATCTGCTGATCCCGCACCATATCCACATCAGACGAGCCGAGCAGCTTGCCGATTACCGACACATTGCGCCGCAGTACCACCGGATACACGTCCGGCTTGTAGTACGGGATCATGTCGTTTTCCTCGTGCTGTGTAACGGTAGGATTGCCCATCTCATCGAGCTGCACTTTATCTACGATCTTCGTCATCGGAATGCCGTTCTCGTCCGTCCGCGCAAAGTCCTTTACGGTTTTCTGTTCGCCGCGCTTGCTGCCGCAGTACGGGCAGGTATCGCCCTGCATATCCGCGCCGCACTTAGCGCATTTCTTAATGCGCCGCGCCTGGTAGTCCTCCATGTACTCAAGCAGTACATCATTGCACCATGCTACGCGCCCGATACCGCCGTCCTTGTTGCGAAAATAGCCGATGTTCTCCGTCACCATATCGTCGGCGGTGGACTGCTCAAAGCCTCGTGCATCGGGCTGCTCCTCGTCCTCGTCGGATACGTCCTTTCCGTACTTCTTCTTGATGTACTCTTTCGACTGTGCGAGCTGAATAAAGAAGTAATCCATATCCGGAATGTTATACACGCCCGGCTGCGGAATGAACTGCTTCGGGTGCAGCAGGGACACCGACAGTGCGCCCCGCGTGGTGTGCGTCCGCTTGGTGTTATCCCATTCCACCAGAAACAGGTCTCCGCCGTGCGTCGGTGTGGTTCTCTCGTCCTGATCGTTCAGGCGCTCGAACGGCAGTCTATCAAGCTCGTTTCGGATGTAATCCTCAATCGTTTTCGCAAGCTGTTCGTCTTCCTCGTGTCGCGGTGTAACCTTTGGCGTGGGAATATCGCTCGATACTTCCGCCTCGATGATTTCCGCTACCACGTTCCGCGCCACTACTGCATCTTGCGCTTTCTGCGTCTTGCCGTGCACCTTGTCGATCTTATGCGTTCCCCGGTAGATTTCTTCCCGTTCTACCATCAGATTAAGCTCCGGCTGGTACTTGCTCCGCGCCTTGCTTAGCCTGTCCTGCCACTTCTTCAAAATCTGTTCGTCACTCTTGCCCGTTTTATCAAACGGATTTTGCATTATATCACCTCATTTTCAAAACGGATTTCCCCATTTAGATAATAGGTACTCCTGTCCGCTCTTGTCGGCATTGTAGTAATCCTCGTACATGTCATCCGTCCACTTCGCCCGCTTGCCTCGCGGCTTGTCCTCGGTGTAGCTCTGCTGTGTGCGTGCATAGTAGGCGATAGCCAGCGCCATAACGCAGTCATCGTGCGCGCCCTGCTCCGCTTCTGCTCTACCCTTTTCATTCCTTACAAACGTCAGCATTTCGCCCAGCGTGTCCGCGTCGTTCAGCAGCTCCACGCTCTCGCGCACCACCTCCACCAGACCGGCAATAATAACCGGACGGGTAACAGAGGTGGTCTTAAAGCCGTAGCTGTCGCGTACTCTGTGGGTGTAATTGTCCTCGGTCTGCCGGACGTACTGCCGCGGATACCGCAGCCGTTGCAGCTCCTTGATGGGGTAACTGCTGTAATTGGCCTCAATCGCAATCAGTGCCCGGTTGTAATAGATACCCAGACAATACATCTGTGCGGCGTACACGTCCTCATCAAACTGGTGTCTAAGCGTGCAGACCTGCCGCCCGCTGGTGTTGTCGAGCACTTGCCCCACAAACCAGTCTGAGCCCTCGCCGGAGGTATCGCCGCCGATCACATAGGGCACACCGTCCCGCCGGTCTTGGTAGATCGTGATATATCCGTCCTCAGCGTCCACCCACCGGATAGACTTATCATCAATCCGCACTTGATTGGCTATGCTGTCGTAGGTGGTGGAGTATGCAAAGTATCCTCTGCGTTCCGGCGGCGGCAGCTCTGCCAGTCTGCCGTTGACCTTGGCCGCGTCAAAGATTGTCTTGCCGATAACGCCCCATTGCCCCAGGCAATACACCTGATAATAGTACGGGTCGCTGTCCTTGTACCCCTCCAGCGTCCGCTTGTAGTCCTCGTCAAGCCATGCATTATCCTTGTATGTGGTCTTGAGCGTCACCGCCCGTTCATCCTTGCGGTCGAAAAACCGCTTTTTGAGCCAGTGCAAGACGTTAATCGGGTTAAAACTAAGCGTAATCTGTCCGTGTATCCGCTTGCCTCGCAGACGGATATCAAGCTGATTAAAATCAGCCTCGGCAATCTCGCTTGCCTCCTCAATCCATATATCGGTGAGTTCTCCCTTGGGAAATGTAACCGACTTGATCTTTTCCGGGTCGTCCAGACCCTTAAAAATACAGGCGTTGCCGGTCAGCCTGCACACAATTTTTAGATCGGTAACATCAAACAGACTATGCAAGCCCCAGCCGTTAATGACCTGCTGCAGCAGCGCAAACGTAGACGTGCGGTTTGTGTCGCCAACCTTGCGGACTACAAGCACATTGCAAAGCGGCTTGCACATCATGCGCACGATCAGCCGCTGCGCTGCAAATACAGACTTACCAGAGCCAGCGCCGCCATATAACACAATGTATCGGTGCTCGTCATCGTCTAGCAGCGGCAGATACGCCGCGTTGAATGCCCGCTTGGGAATATTAACTTGCACCCGCCGCACCTCCTAATTGTACAAAAATGCGTATTTTGCATAATAAGCAACGCCGCCCGTCTTGCTTCTCGGTATTTACCCCGAGTTTTCCGGCACTCAGCCCCACAAAAACCATTGATTTTGCAAGTCGCAAAGTCCAATCCTGCAAATCAGGGTAAAAAACAGACCTGCACCGCTGTTACGCGGCTGCAAGTTCTCAATCTGTATCCGTCATATCGTCATCATCCAGCAGCTTTACCGTGATCGTCTGCGCTCCTACGATTTCCCGACGTTCGATGAACGCGCCGATACTCCGTGCGCGCAGCTCAGACGCTTTCAGGCGGTCTTTTATGTCCGCCTTATCATTACGCATGGTATCGCTCCAAAACGCGTTAATCTCTGCCATATCCGCCACACGGGCACGATCTAACAGCTCGTCCCGATCTGAAATGTATTTGCTTAGTTTTGCTAAGTTTTGCGCGCCTATCGTGTGGTGATTATCTCCCTTGTAACCGGCAAGCCGTGCCGCCTCTGTAGCTGTCTTGCCTTGCTTGTAGTAATCAATCCATGCCCGCTGCTTTGCGGTCAGCTTGTTCATAATGTCACCCCTTACTATATATAGACACAAAAAAGCCGCCCCGGTTACTTGGAGCGGCTTTTGTCTGCCTACAATATGTTACTTGTCCATGTCTGCCGTTATCAGCTTATATACATAGCTGTTCAGGCTCTCGCCCTTGCTGGCTGCATACTCCTTAATGCGTTCGCGTTCTCCCTTTGGTACTACGATATTAAGCCGATCGTATGCTTTCGCGTTATACTTATTACTCGCCCGTGTTCGTGCGTTTGGGTCAACTGCCATGGTATCACCTCCCTATTATAGTGTACCACAGCCGTTATCATTGCTCAATTATACAATTCTACCAAATATCATTACTCAATTGTGTTTACTTTGCCTATTGCTTATCATTACTCAATGATATATACTGTAATCACAACAAAGGAAAACACCAAACACCGAAAAGAAGTAATCAATATGTTAACTAACCGAGAAACCAACGCAGCAATCAAGCGCGAGACCGCAGCCGAGGCTATGACCAAGGCGCTTGCCGACATGGGCTATGATGCTCTCACATACTGCCAGATTGACTAAGGGAGCCTCACCGCTCCCTCTCTCCCGCCCGGCTCACGCACCCGCGGCGGAACATATCAAAAAGACTTTTACACAAAAGTATTAACTTTCGCACAAGAGTATTGACTTTCGCGCAAAAGTTCGCTATACTATAAATACGGAAAGAACTAAGGAATAAAGCAGGAGGTAATTATTATGTTAGCAACTCTCACTCTGTTCTGCGAGCCAGCCGAACGCCTCGACGAAGCAAAATCCACGCCGAACTATCCCGTCAAAAAATATGACGCTTTTGTCGTTACCGAGGACAGCGTGGAATCCGACCGTCAGGTCGGTAGACTTGGTTGGAGCACCTACGGCGGCCCTATTGCCTTGCGGCGTGTCCTTATCGAGATACCGGAAGGTGTGCATTACGGCCGCTGCAATTTCGGCGGCTATCATAGCACGGGGATGGAATACTACGGCGACTACGACGCGCACGACGGCAATCTTTGCTTAGTGCCTGTCACTGTCGGCAAGCCTGCCAGCCTGCGCGAGCACGGCGAAAACCTCGAAGCCGCATTCGATGCCGCGATTGATTCCGGTATCTTTTTCTCCATCCCGAGCGAGGACGGCGGCCGACACACGGAACGCGCCCACATTTACAAGGTCGGCGAGGTCATGGATAAGGCACACGGCGATAAATGGCCAAAAGGCAAAATCTCCGTTGCAGATATCCGCGAAGCCGCAGGCTTAACCCAGCAGCAGCTTGCAGACGTGACCGGCATCCAGCTGCAAACCTTGCAGCAAATCGAAGCCGGTAAGATCACCGCCTACGAGGCAGGCGAGAATTACCGCGAAAAGATCGCCGAAGCGCTGAGCTTTTACGACTATCAGAGTATTTTCTAATCTTGAAAGGAGCACCCAACAATGAATAAAGTAATCCGCGGCAAGCGCTACAACACAGAGACCGCGAAGTTAGTCGGCACCTGGGAAGCTAACGAGCCGGAAAACTCGGATTTCTGGGAGAAGGAAGAGCTCTTCCAGAAGCGAAGCGGCGAATTCTTCTTGATTGGTCAAGGCGGCGCACAAACGCAGTATGCACGTTTTTCTATGAGCGGCGAAAGCAAGCCGGGCATTGAACTCCGTCCGATCGAGCCGGAAGAAGCGTCTGACTGGGCCGAGGAACATCTCACGGCCGATGAGTACGAAGCGCTTTTCGGGCCGGTTGCCGAGGACGGCAGTCGCGGCCGCATTACTCTAACGCTGCTCAACTCCACCATTGACACCGTGCGCCGCGAAGCGCAGCGCCGAAAAATGAATTTTAACGAGTACCTCGAAAAACTCATTGCACAGCAGATGAAGGAGGACCAGAAATGAAAGTTCAGTTATTCTCCACGCCTTCCGCGTATCCCGCGTATTATCTCCGCTTGAAAGATGGCGTTTACGATCGAGTAAACGCATTCCCCGCTCCTTGTACCGCACCGGGAACGCCGATCGACCAGCGCTATGCACGCACAATCGACAAAGACAGATATTTTCCGGTTATCACCTCATCGCATGACGGATATATCTTTTTCGGTCTGCCGGAAGGTGCCGAAGTTTACACCGCAGCCGAGGTGGCCGCCATTGACCGCCCGAACCGCGTCAAAGAATAAAATACCTTGTTTCTCTATGACAAACCCCGCTCACCAAAGCCATAAGGTGAGCGGGGTTTGTCATTATACGACTGTTTCGGTTTTGCAGGACTCGCACCCGCTTTCAGCCACTATGCAAACCGATATACCTCCACAGGGAGGTATGAACGCTATCGTCGCGTCTGTACGCCGGGCTTTTACCGGTGATCTCTCAGCTGTCCAGAACGGTTGTATGAAATCCAGAGAGGTATAACCTCACTTTCGCAAGTTTACTTGTGCTCCGTCCTGATGATTAGGTTGTTTATTGCAAGAGATAAACAGACTGGTGCTCTTTCGTGGCGTGTACTTAGCCACCCGAAAGCGCCGTATCGGCTTTGTAACTTTGTTAGCAAACTGGTGTTTTGCTCTCGGCTCACTAAGTCCGTGTGAGTGCTTATCCAGTAGCACTCTCCCTCTCATTATGGGCTGTTCGGCGTTGCTCTCCGTCGTGTCGCAGTTGCTATCGGTCTGTAATCCGGCTGATTTCCTCGTAAGGTTACAGCGGGGAGCGACCCCGGTTGCGGCGTGCCTGCAAGCACCCGCTGAACTCTGCAAAGCCGTTGCAGCAGCTTCACAGGCGTTCGGAAACAGATTGTCCGTCTTTCCGGACTGCCAGAATATTATCGTCCTCGTTGGAGGCGTTGCGCTCCCTCTGCCTCATGCAGCTTCGGGAGCAGATCGCCTTGCACGTTGTCCACCATGCAAGGCTTGCCAAAAGTCCGCTACGTTACCCGTCCGGCTTCATGCAGCCATCCGGGCATGTTTGCGGTGTCTGTTGCCCGCAGGCACCGCACTCCATTCTCAATTTTTTAGCGTGAATGTTATTACTCCGTCACCCTCATGCAGGCTTCGGAGCATATCGGCGTGCCGCGCAAATGACACGCCAACGATAGAAAGGATAATCAATGCCTTCGTTCCGTGAAAGGCGCTCCGCCGCCCTCATGCAGACTTTGGAGCAGGTCAGCGGCAGGATTTCCCCGCCGCTTAAAACGGGACTTTAGGTAAAAATGGAGGAACGAAACTCCGTGATTCTGCTCTTACGAGCTTTTATCACAATACTATTATAACACCAGTTTTTGTGGTATAGTGTGGTAAGTTTTCCACAGATTCATGCACAATCTGTTAATAACTTCTCCACTTCCCGCAGGGCGCGAACGTGCATCCGTCCGCGCACATGATCCTCGTTGTAGTGAATCTTTTCGGCGGTCTCTCTCCACGTTCTACCGTTCACGTAATGTTCGATCAGCAGCGCCCGCAGCGCCGCATCCTGCACCTTAGCCGTGGTACTGATGATCTCCGCCTTAATCAGCGCAAGCCGTTCCTGCTCTCTCTGTATCTTCTCGGACAGGGCAAGATACGCATCCGCCTTGTTTGCGCTCACGTCACCGCCGCCGCCCGGCGTGTCCTTGATCGTCGTCGTTGCGCTTGTCGCCCGCGTCCACGCCCTTACTCGTGCTTCTTCCAGTGCAGAGATCGTTTTTTCAAGGTCAATCCCTCGCCTGAGCCATTCTTTAGTCGTCGTGTGCCACTACCTCCTCCATACCATGCTGTGTATATCGCCTGCGGCGGCTGATTCTCGCCGCCTTGCGGACGCAACCCACACCCGGTTCACATCCGCGCGATTTCCCCGTGTCGATCAAATAATGACACGCCCATAGCTTAGACCCTTGGCTTGTACCCAGTACCCGCCAGTATGCGCACCCAGCGCATTCGCTTTTCTTTTTCATGCTAATGCTATTCCATTCTCCCGCAGTTCTTCAATCAGATCGTCGATTTTAACGTATTTTCGGGCTATACTGTCTGCGAGGTAGTTTGTTTCATCCCATATCCGACGTAATCGGTTATAGTCGTACCCTTCTTTATCCCGTAGAACGCTAAACATAATAGCCCATGTAGACGCAACCGCCGTGTTCGTTGCGTCTCGTTTGGCTTTTTCTATGTCACCCTGCGTCGCCGGTATTCGGTATGGGTTGACTTTCTTTTTCTTCGCCATTTCCGTACCTCCAATTTTCATACCGCCGCATCTCGTCCAGATACTGCCGCATCTCCGCGCTGTACCGCTTCACTCGTCCATCCGCTCCAACATATCAAGGTACTTTCTCGCCATCGCCGCCACCTGTATAGCCTCGCAAGCCGCAGCTTCGGCGTACTGCCCAATCAGTGCCACCTGCAGCGACGTTGTGATACCGTCACGGATTCGGCGCCAGAGCTGCTCCATCGCCATCTCGATACTGTCGCATTCTTCCCGCAGTTCCTCGGATTCCTCCGTAATGATTTCCCATCCCTCGTGCTCCGAGTGGAACTGCGGAAAACGCTCATTTGCGCTTTCCAGCTCCTTTTCCACCAGCAGCTTTACATCTTCACTTACTGCGTTCATTATTTTCTTCCTTTCAAACACAAATCATCGGCGGGTGTGGAATCTCCGTGTCTACCGGTTTCCACAGGTGCAGGCAGTACGGATAATTATTGATGTACTCCGACTTAGGCGGGTGGAACTGCATAACGCGCTCGTCCTCGCCGAAAAACATATCTTTAATCGCGCACATCTCGTCCCACGTCGGGCAGCACTTGCGCTGTGCCGAGCCGGGTGAAACGCTAACGTGCTCCCATCCCATGCCGTTGCTTGCGATCACCCGGAACGACTTGCCGCCGACATACACCTTGAAAACACCGTTTCCGCTGTCGCCGGTGCAGCCGTAAAACTCGCGTTCTCTGTCTTTCAGCCGGAACTTGTCCAGCTTGTGCAGGTCAATCATTCTGTCCACCTCCATAATGTTCTACAATGTATTGGTTCGCCGTGGTTTCCGGCGCAACGTACCAGTCAACCAGCTCCTTGCACGACATCATAACGCCAAGCAGTGCAATAAAAGCGGCCACAAAGGCAATCGGCGCAATATCGCAGTATTCCACATTCCGCATCAGCTTAACCGTAGCCACAATCGCGCCCAGCATCAGCACCACGTACAGCGCCGTCAGTAAAATACCGCCCGTCACATGCTTCGCAATCACCTCCTGCACCAGTGTTTCCGGCGTAACGCCCATCTGGGCGGAGATTTCAGCGATGGTCATTGCGGTAGTCCTCAATCACATCAATACCGTATGCAATAGCGCACTCGTTCTCGATTTTGCAGCCGCGGTACTTATCCCAGTCCTTCGCAAAATAAGCGACGTCAGCCGTAGACAGCAGTTCCAGCGACTTAGCCAGATACCAAAGCGGACGTGCGTCATGTGGCGCGTTCTGGAAAAACGAATCAATCACTTCCACTGGCTCACCGAGTTCATGCTCTGCGGATTCGATAGCCTTTGCGCGGACTGCGAGAATTTCTTCGTCCGTCTTGTCCTTCATAGGCTGAGAAATAAACAGTTTCTTCATTCTTCTACCCCCTTAATTTCATCGAGCGCAATGTTCGGCTCTGCCTTGCCATTCAGTTCGTGCAGCAGCTTGCACACAATGCGCTTAAAGCAATCGTCGCAGTACGACAGATACAGATTGAAATGCTCGATCGATTTGCATACATTAATGCGGAGTGCGTAACCGTCAGTCGGTTCCAGTTCTGAGCCGCAAATATCGCATTTATTCATCAACTTCTACCTCCATCTCATCTTTTAGTGATAGCTTACGGCCGCACATAAAACAATAGTTGATTTTGCTGGGTCTACATTCAGCCATAGCAACTAATTCATAACTATTGTCATAAAAATTCCTGTGAATTATAAAGTCGCCTAAACATTTTGCGTCTGTACGGCAATAGGGACAGTTCTTTTGTTCTTCGGTCATTCTTTTTTATTCTCCAGTTTCATACGCTTAATAGCGTTTTGCACGACCGCTACAATCGAACAACACTCACCAATCGTGAGATACGGTGCGATATCTCGTACCGTTGCGATAAGGGCACGCGCCGCCACCGGTTTAATTGGCCTGTCAAATACCTCATTGTTAATTCGATCCATTGTCCGCCCTCCTGTTCCATGCTTCAGCAGCTTCTTCGTATCTATCCCTGTTGGTAACAGGTGCTATATATTCTGCTCGTGAAATTACACTGTTCTGCCGAAAATAAATTCCGCATTTTTCACAACCGACACGACATTCGATGGTGAAAATAGGCATACTCACCATATACAGATAGTTCGCTTTGCGTTCACAAGAAGCGGATGCCTCTCCCCCGCAGAACGGACAAGGTTTTAATTCAGTCATTGTCAGCCCTCCTGTTCCACGCTTCTTTTGCCTTTGGATAGGTGTTATAGCAAGGGATTTGTGCGTGACACTTCTCGCAAATGATATAAGGTCTAAAATATAGGTATTCCACCGAGATTCTGTTGCTCCCGCAGAACGGGCAAGGTTTCAGTTCAGCCATTGTCTGCACCTTCGTCCTTTCTCTTGCCGTAGCTACAAAAATCCTGTAGCCACATTATGTGCTTGTACACACGGCATATAATCATGCCGCCACACTCGTTTTGTGCATTCTCGCAATCTTTACATCGCACCACCGGCGCAGCATCTACTGTAGGAATCGCTCTCAAAATTTCAGCATCCATATATGCTTCATTCTGCTCCATCCAACGACTTGCAACGTCAGCATCAATCAGCCGCATTGTCTGCACCTCCGTCCATCTTGGCCCCGCAGTGGGGGCAATAGTCGGTTGGTGAATTATTAGGTGCATCGCATTCCGAACAGTAGAAGTTAATCCATTCTTTACACCCGTTATTCAAATAAAAGTGCTCCTTGCTTTCGCTCCACCGCCCATGCACCACTGGCACAACGTCGGCAGTGGGAACGTCACGTACAGCCCATACCGGATTAAGCCCCTTTAGATACGCTTCTCCGGCGGCATCTTCCGCCGCTTCACGCTCAATATATTCAGCCATTCCTAACCCTCCCAAATCTCAATAAAGCTATCGTACATGGTGTTTCCCTCCTATCTCGTCGCAATAACCTTGACTGCACACTCTCCGCGATCTGCTACATACCACGCGCAGCGCTCATTCACACAACCACTGTAAAAGCGATTTCCCGCGTTCGGCATAAGAAACGGGCAATAAACCTCCCGCTTTTCTTCCTTCTGGTTGTCGCTCTTCCAATCATCAATAAACTTATTCCACATCGTTTTCCTCTTCGCCATCCTTAATCGTCACGCGAAGTTCAACTACTCGACCATCTTTGAGCGTCCATTCCCATCCGCTTGATGACGCTTTAGAGCAATCAAAACCACCAAGCAGTTCCATCACCATATGGTCACGAACAGCTTCAATCGCTTCTTCAGTAACGTCTGATTTATTACGCCACAAGGATTTGTTCTTTGGCTCAAGCGTTCCTGCGTAAATACCGAAAGCGCCACAGCCAACATGATATTCAGCCATCGTTTTCCTCCCATTCCTCGCACCGATCATTCTCCGGCGCAGCCCTCAAAACTGCTTCCTCAACCATTCACACCACACCTTCCAATCCAATCTGTACCGTTTCCGGCTCTTTCAGCATCTTTTCCACCGCATCGCGGTAAAACTCCTTGCAGATTTCAAATCCGTAACTATCGCGCCCCAGCTCCCGCGCCGCTCTGAGTGTCGAACCGCTTCCGGCGCATGGGTCAATCACCACATCGCCCGGGTCTGTGAAAATCTCAATCAGCTTTTTCAGCAGCTTCACCGGCTTCTGTGTCGGGTGCAGCTTTGGTACTTCTCTGCCGTCTCGTTCCCAGTCGATATGGTCAAACACCATCTTGCCGCTTCCACGAACGACCTTGCCGTTCTCGTCATACCGTCTGCCGTTGTTGAACTTCGGCAGCTTGTCCCGATACAGTACAACCGCAAATTCGGTTGCGCCTACAATGCGCATATTGGCTTTGAGCACCTGCGCCGAGTAGTTTTTTGTGAAAAACAGCGGGTAGCTGTTCTTGAACCCGTACCGTCTGCCATACTCCATCACCGTCTGCATCTGGTCGAACGCGCAGAATACGATCATCGCCGGTGCAGTGTTGCGTTCCTTTGGTTCTTTCTTCAACAGCCGGTTGCAGAAGTGCATATATTCGGCAATCTTGAAATAGCCGTCCGTGCGGAAAAAGCTGCTTTTCGCCTTTGCGCTTTCTCCGTTCTTGTTGTCGCCGCCGACATACCACATTGGATTGCTTCCGTATGCGTCCGCGCCGATGTTATACGGAATATCCGCAATAACAAGCTGCGCCTTCGGGATGCCGTACCGCTTGTAATTCTGGAAATTGTCGTTGAACAGCTCGCATTTCAGCTCCTTCATTCTTCGTCCCTCCCAATAATCTCGATCTCCACCCGCGGATTTTTTGAATCTACATAAAAGTGATCTTCAAATCCTAGGATATTCTTCCAACCGTCGTTCGACAGATACCGCGCCTTAACAAGCGCATCCTGAATAACCTTGCGCCCGAACGCGCAAATATTATCCTTATCCCTCCGTCGGTCTTTCTCGTACCAGCGGTAAATCATATACACCGGTTCCTCAAATTCCACGTTTCCGAGCTGCCGTGCCGCGTGCATCACAACGGTTTCGCACTTCTTCTTGAGTTGTGCTCCCAAGTACCGGTTGCGCCGTTCCGCCTCTATCAGCTCATTCAGTCCCGGCAGCGGGCCTTTGATTACAAATTTCAACTGTACCTCCAGTCTGCAGCCGAGAACTTACCGCTTGCAAGGTGCATCATCATGTCGATCTCACCTGTTCCCGCGTGCCTGTTCTTTGCTACGTTTACCTTTACCTGTACGCTCTCAGCTTTCTCGTCCTCGTCGTACATATCCGGCCGGTGCAGCAGAATCACACTGTCCGCGTCCTGTTCGATTGCACCGCTGTCTCTCAGGTCTGACAGCATCGGTTTTTTGTCCGCTCTGGTCTCCGTCCCGCGGTTGAGCTGTGCCAGACATAGCACCGGCACGCCGAGCGTCCGCGCAAGCACTTTCAGTTCACCAGAAATCTCAGTAATCTGTTCGTACCGACTCCGCAGCCGCATATTCGGCTTAATCAGCTGTAAGTAGTCGATGACCACAAGCCGCAGGTTTTTCACCTTGCGCGCCATCGTCCGTATTTCGCTTACACCGCAGCGCAGTGTTTTATTTAAGTACAGCGGGGCATTTATCAAACTGTGTCCCGCACGGCTTGCAGCGGCAATCTCGTCGTCCGTAGCACCGCCAAGCAGCAGCTTGCTTGCCGGGATTTTGCAAATCCGGCTCACGCGCCTTGCTGTCAGCTGCACCGAATCCATTTCCAGTGAGATAAACAGCACACCGCCCTGCTTTGCTACGTTGTCCGCAATCTGTAAGCTGATTGCCGTCTTGCCGCAACCGGGTCTTGCCGCCAGAACATACAGTCCGCAGTTCAGCATACCGCCGCCGAGAATCCGGTCTAAGTCCTCAAATCCGGTCTGCACGGAAACTGCACCGCCGTCCAGCCTGTCCCAAAATTCCAGTGCAGCATTCTCGCCGCTGATTAGCTCGCCTTCCGCGTGCTCTGCCAGCTTTGCAAGCTGCTGTGTCATGCCGTCTATCACCTCAGACGGGTCCGCATTTGCAATAATATCCGCATCCGCGGCGCTCAATACCTCGCGGATACCGCGCCGCAGTGCAGCCTTGCGTACCTCTGCGATATGCGGTTCAAGGTCTGCGTTCTCGCTCGGTACGATTTCCATCAACTCGTAAAAGTACGAGCGTACCACGCCGCTTTCGTTTGCTGCCTTTGCCGGGTCTACGTCCTCGCCTCGGTTGTCGATCCGCTGCATCGCCTCAAAGATTTCACGGTTCGCTTCCACCGTGAAGTCCTCCGGCTTTAATTCTTCCAGTAATCGCCGTGCCGTCTGCGGGTTTGTAATTGCCGCACCGATCAGCAGGTTCTCGCTGGTGATGATATCAGTCATACACCTTCACTCCGTTCACCATTCGGTACTTTGGTTTTTCCGGTCTGGTCTCCGTGATTCTGTCCCAAATAATCCCGCGCCAGTTGTTTGCCATACTCAGCCGGATAACCTCGGCTACCGCCTGTTCTCCATGCCGCTTTACGCGGTTTTCGATTTCTGTCAGCAGAGACTTCAAGCCGGTTGACTTGTACGCCTCTCTGCGTTCCTTCTTGTAGTTCAGCCAGTCCCGCACCGCAGATCGTACCGGTTCGTTAAAACGTTCCGTCTGGTCGGGTCCCTTCGGCTTGTCCGCTTTCGGCTTCGCCGGGCATTTTGCCGGTGTCGGCATTTCATCCGGTGCGCTCTGGTACTCGTCGTACTTTGCAACCGTAACGATGGTGTAATGCCGATTGGTCTTTACCGTAATCTCACCTGTGCTTTTCAGCTTGTCAAGCGCCGTCCGCACCTGCTTCACAGTAAGCCCGCTTTCCGCCGAGAGTGCCCCGTAGCTGGTCACAAACGCGCCTCTGGGTATCTCTATGTCCTTCCATGCACAAGCCTTGTAATTGGCTCTCAGCAGGACGTGGAGCCATAGCTTGCAGGTGGGGAGGTCTTTGTACCATCCCCATTCCAGCATCCCGCGGTGCAGTTTAATGTGCCCGTTCATCGTTCCTCACCTTGTCTTAAAACGGCGGCTCGTCATCGTCCGCCTCATCGGTCGGAATAAAGTCGCTTGTCTGTCCGCCGCTGTTCTCGCGGTTCTTCTTCGTCTCGCCGAATGAAACATCCTCGCAGTTGATCTCAATCGCAGTGCGGTTGTTGCCGTTCTGGTCTTGCCACTTGCGGGACTGGATACGGCCAACAACGATTGCCATCATACCCTTGCTGAACCACTGCGAAACAAACTCTGCCTGCTTGCCCCATGCAACGCAGTCGATAAAGTCTGTCTGTTTCTCGCCGTTCGCGTCCTTGCGGTCACGGTCAATCGCCAGCGTGAACGAACAAACCGCTGTGCCGCTCTGTGTGTGGCGTAACTCCGGGTCTCGCGTCAGCCGACCCATTAAAATTCCCTTATTCAGCATAATTGCAAATCTCCTTCGTGATGTAGCTTTTGAGTTTCTCCGGTGTATAGTACACACGCGAACCGATGCGCACGCAGCGGATGTGACTCGCATTGCGGATTTCGTCCAGTGTGTCCACGCTGATGTTCAGCGCGTCCGCCGCTTTCTTGCGCGTAAGTAACAGCTTTTCCATTTATCGTCCCGTCCCTTTCGTATACTTCTGGTTTTCCTCGCTCCACATGGGATACATGCTTTGCAGGTACTCCCGCATTTCCCGCTTGATTTCCTTGCCGTCGCCCTGGTCCATCTCTCGGTGACAGTCCGGGCACAGCATCGCAAGATTTGTCGGGATACCCATGCCTCCGCGTGCCCTCGATACAAAATGGCACGCTTGCAGCACACCGCCCTTCCCGCAGTGGCGGCAAATACCGCCATCCCGGTCAAAGCATTCCTTCCATACCGCCGGACTAATGCCGGTAAACTTGGTCTGCCGTCTCATTCTTCCATGTCCTTTCTCGCCGCGCGTTCCAGTCTGCGCTTTGCCCTTCGCCTGTAGTCCTTCTTCATTTTCGCCCATCCGCTGTGATTTCGTGCCCAGCAGGCGAAGCGATAGCCTATTTTCCAGTCCGTTGGTACAAAGCGTTTGTATGTCGTAAACCTCATACGCAACGTTCCTTTCTTCCAACTTCCCACTCCTCTTTCAATTCATTTAGCAGGTCAGGCGACGCGGTTTCCACTCCGGCATTTTTGCAATCCTGAACGCAGTTGTCAATCAGCTGGGACATTTGCCGCTTGTCAAAATCGCTTGAACCATAATACGCAAGCACTGTTGTGCATCCGCTGATTTTCGACGCTCTGGTTTCAATAAACCTTCCGATATGGTTACTCGTCCACTTTTGACCGAAACTCGCTACTGCCCGTGTCTGCATACACAAAACTTCGTAGTTTCCAATATCTTTGATATGCCGTCTGTAAATACACTCCGGCACTTCTCCCATGGCTTTAGAGAGTTCTCCGCAGAGCTTCCAGTACATTGCGTTTGCGTCAAGGCTTCGTTTGTCGTACTTCTTCTTCACCTCGGCGGTATAGGTCTTGCCCTCTTTGAGCTGTTCGCACTCCACCCGCGCCATCGGCGCGTTCTTGATGTGCAGGCAAAGCCAGTTTCCGAGGTCATTGTGCACTACTTGCGCACGATCGAATTCATGCGTCATTCTGCACCGCCTTGTGCTGTTCTGCCTTGATAGCGTTCCATTTCGGTTCAAGCTCCAAAATGGCTGCGTTCATTTTTACGATGTCGTTTTCGTCTTTCTGGTACTGCTCGTGCCACACTTTCGACGATGCATCCGCATCTTTACCGCTGATATCGTAAAGCAACTGCTTTACTTTTTTCGCTTTCATCTGAACCGCTGTCTGCTTATCATTGCGTTCCACAGGCTTTGACTGCGGCGCAATCTCCGCATCCGGGTCATCCATCTTTGTTGGAATCTCTTTCATTTCCTCGGTCGGGATGCAGAACACCTGAAAGCAAGCATACTTGAATGCAATGCTCATAGCCTTGTTGGTTGCCTTGTCGCCGCTGTCCATGCCCTCGCCGATAACAACGCACTGCACGCTGCTGCCGTCCTTGGCATAAAACGTATACCGCACCGTGCAGACCGAGTAAATCAGATTGCCCTTGTTCTTGGTCTGCCGCTCCTCGCGCTTTTGGTCGATGATCTCCGGCACAACAAACAATCCGTGCTGCACCATAACCGGCTGCAAAGCGTTCATAACGTCGTCAACACCGCGATACTTAAACCCCTGCTGTGTGTTACGCTTTTCTTTTCCGATTACGCCAATATCGGACATAACGCCGATAATCGCCTGATAGATTTCCGCCATATCACTTCACCTGCAAATTCATGTTTTCTACCAGCTCCGCGCCCGGTACGGCCTCGCCGGATTTCAGCAGCTTGCCGATTGCCGTCTTGTCTGGCTTGCGGTCGATAACCACCTTGCACAGATCGTCCGGCACCATTACGTCGCTCGTAATGTTCACCTGCATACTCTTGCGGAACGACAGCGCAGCCTTCGACGTGCTGATCTTGTCTTTGCCTACAGCAAGCATACTGTCCGCAAGGTGCTGCTTCATGTACTCCATGCGCTTCTTGGTCGCATCCTCTCGCGCTTTGAGGTTGTCGCGCTCGTTCTTGAGCGCCTTAACCTCCGCGTCAAGGTTCTTGATGGTGACGGCATACGCTTCGGCCTTGTCCTCAAACGCCGCGTCCAGACCGTCTACAGCCTCAAAGCCGCTGACCTCGCCGGTCTCCGGGTCTACCGTGATAGCCTGCATTGCAGTCGCAAATTCCTGCGTCAATTCGTATAAATTCATGGTTCGTCCTCCTGTTCAAAGTCCTGCACAGCAATCCGTAAATCAAGCAAGAAGTTCTTAATCTCGATGCTGAATAGGTGTTTATAATTCTCCAGATACAGCCCGATAGCTGTTTCCGCCTCGCGCATATCATGCAACCGGTTAAGCCGCTCCTGATCTGCCCTCTCCGGCGGCTCTAACGCCCGCTCGGGGCATCCGGTGATAGTATCACGCATTGTTTACCGCCTCCATCGCCCGGATAACCTCGGCTTCGGGCACTTCTTCCAGTCCCTCATACCATACGTTTTCTCCGGTGCTCTTGTAGCGGTGAAAGCGGCGGTCAACCTGATACGTTCCGTTTGCACTTTTGCTCATAATCCATACCGAGCAGGTAGTGTTACCGATCTTTACCTCGGTGATCTTGCCTTCCGGCTTTTCCTCCAAGCTGAGGTTCATCAGCTTGCGCAGCGTTTCCTTCAACATCTTGCTTTTTCTCCTCTTCGGTGCTATAATCACCGTAAACCTATTTTTCTTTGCCGCTGTTCGGATTGCCGTCCGTCAGCGGCTTTTCTCATGCCTGCAGATATTCCAACTCACCGCTGAGCGGTGCGAAACACTGCGGGTACGTGTTGCCGTAGATATCTTTCAGCAGTACAAACCTCCATCCCATGCGATCTACGGTCTTAACCTGCTGTGTCGGCGGCAGCTTTGCCATCTTCTCGCAGCGCTGCTCCAGTTCAGCCAGTGTGCATACATCCTCCGGCCGAAAATCCAGTCCGTCCTTCTTGCGTGGTGCAAACCGCATCACCCGCTCGGTATCAAACAACGAGCCGTTAATTTTTACTACCATGCTTGTCCTCCGTTCTCATGCTGATCTTCTTTGCGCTCTCGCGCATCTGCAAGCCGTACTTAGCAGCGTTCATCGCCTTGCCGATGACCCGTGTCTGCATCGCCTTAACCGTCAGCGTTTTCTTTCTGCTGTTTGTCATGTCCGTATCATATCCTCTCCCGCGCCAGAATCGACGTTGTTCGCTTTTCTTCACGTCATGTGTGTAATTTCATGCCCGCAGTTCAAAATCGATTGTGGCGCATTCTCGCGTAACGTTCATGCTTCTGCTGTTCATAGGCACACAGCAACATGCTTGCCCTTGCGGCTACAAATCCGACTGCCAGCAGCGCCAACATGATAGCCGCGCCGGAAAACAAGTCGATTCTTCCGTTCTCGGTCATACCGCCGGAAACCAGCGTGCCGAGAAAGCAAAATCCTGCTAACCAGCCATAACGCTTGTACATTGGTTTCGTCCCCTTCCTCGCGTGCGCGTTATATACTCTCGAACGTTAGTGAGAGAGTATATATTCTTATATTCTTTCTCTTGTTGCCCTTTGTCTGCCCTTGGAGTGCCTTTTGTCTGCCCTTGGTCTGCCCTCAGACATTCCCGGCGCGCCGCTTTGCAATGTCACTTGCAACGTCTCCCAAATAGTAAACTACCCGTTTTTCACCGGGCACCCTCGGTGCACCGATAATCTTCTTTGCGGTCTCTCTATCGCTAAGACCGTACGCTTTCATGCACTGATTAAGCGTTAAAAGCACCGCTCCGGGATACATCTGCAGCAGATCGTTTTTCACTTCCTGCCGCAAGGCTTTATACGTTTGTTCCTCCAAATTTGCACCTCCGTTCTGTGTGCCCTTCACGCATCCTCGTCCGCTTGCCCGTCCTTTCCGCCCGTGATATACTGAGCGGGGAAAGGAGGTGTTAAAATGACCCGTCTGCAAAGTGAAATTCAGTCCTTCAAAAATCGTTACTCTGTTCATGGGGATGAGCCTGTAACGAAAACCGAACTTGCTGAATTTGCACGTCGGCTTGCCGATCTTCTTAACGAGTTGGCGAAATAAGCCTCGCGCCCGCTGTCACTTCTCGATGGCGGGCGTTGCCTTTAGCACGCCCTCACGCGCCAGTGCATCGGAAAGCCGCTCTTTTGCGGCCAGATACTCCGCATACAGCCGTGCGATTTCGTTGTCCTCGTCCAGTCGGACGTACATATAGATTTCCTTCTCCATGTTCTCACCTCCGCTTATGCGCTCTCGTTGTCATTCTCCACGCCGAATGCCCCGTTGGTAATTTCATCGTCCGTGGCAAACAGGTAAGTGAACGGCTTCTTGAAATAGCGGCACAGTAGCTTGCATTCTTTCGGCGTAAACCGTCCGCTTTTCATTTTAGATTCATAGGCATTTCTGCTGATACCTAAGATATTACCCATATCATCAGATGTCAGACCGTGAAACGCTTTCATGCCCATCAAATTCGGATACATATTTGCACCTCCCTTCTCATTTGTTGGCGTTCCGCCAACCTATGATTACAGTTTATCAACAATACGCCAACTTGTCAAGGGATTTTTCAAAAAATGTTGACAGAACGCCAACTTAATGATATGCTGTACTCATAGGAGGTGAGCACATGGAATTCTACGAAGAACTGAAAGCTGCTCGCATTAAGGCCGGTTTAACCCAGCAGCAAATAGCCGACGAAATAGGCATTACAAAAAGTACCTATTGTGGATACGAAACTGCAAAGCGAAACCCTGACCCTCAGAGAATCAAACAGCTTGCAAAGGTTCTTCACATCTCTGCCGATACCTTGTTAGATACCGGCATAGAAAAAGAAAAAGCCCCCGCCTCGACCGCAGCCGAAGCGAGGGAGAACAACCAAGTAACCCGTGAAGATTTACTTGAAGTTTTGCAGAAACTTCACATCATTGAGAGCGGCAGTGCCGCGATCTCGGATGCCGACCTGCAATTCCTCATGCACATTATCGCGGTGATTGATGACTGGTTCAGCAATCGCGGATAACGTGTCCAAGATGAGGCGGGGATTTGAAAACGAATTGATGTAGTTTAACAGCTTGTCGATATTGTCCATTTGAATTTCCGCCTTTCGTTCTTTGGTTTTAGCATATTACCATTTTGAGGAAAATGCAATCAAAACCGTTCGTCAATTTACGCCCAAATTATACAGAACATTTGTTCGATTATCAAGGGCAATAAATTGACCAGCATAACCACTGTCCCATAACCCGGACAAATAAAAAATGCCCGCCGGTGACGCAACCACCAAACGGGCATTTATACAAGGGAAGCCTTGCACGCATATTTTACCATAAGTAAAGGAAGTGTGCAAGGTGACAGATGCTATGATAGGGCATATCTGCACATTCTTGTTTTATTTCGGACTGACATACTTCATCGGAATCGTCGCACACGGCGCAGCCGATGAAGTATGCAGCCAAACCAAAGAAGAAGAGCAGGCCCGCAGCAAAGCAGTTTCCAAACGTGCTTTGCAGATGGCGATATTCGTTGCTGTTGTCAGCACGATTATGAACGTACTTGAAGTGCAGGGCAACAACAAAAGCATCGAGGAAGCACAGCAGGAAGGCATTGAGCTGGTGCAGGAATATCCGCATGAATATATCGACGAGGACGTATTCCGGCAGTATGTTTCCGACAACATAGCGGATATAGAATCCGACTACAATCTTGTTTCGTTCGATGCGCTTTCGCAATACGCCGGAGATGAGCAAGCCATATACGACCAAGGCTGGCTCGATGCCTGCGACAACTACGGAATCGACACCGGCAGAGAAGATATCCCAGACTACGGATATTACGGTAAAATGTCCGAGCCAGACGAGCCCGCAAGCCCCACCGCCTACATCACACCATCCGGCAAGCGTTACCACCTGTCGCAGTCCTGCGCCGGAGAAAACGCAATCCAAACCACAATCGCAAAAGCAAGCGAAGAGGGCTACACGCCCTGTGCAAACTGTGCACAATAAAAATCCCGCCCCGGCGTTGACAGCACCGAAGCGGGAAGCGAGGGTAGAAACTTTGGAACGAAATCTACCCTCTTATTATACGACAAAATAGGAGGTTTTTCAACATGGATAAAAACAAAGATGGATATTTTCGTGAATCATTCACCTTTGAAGGAAAGCGTTACAACGTCCGTGCTAAAACCCAGCGCGATCTATGGCGCAAGGTGGAGGAGAAAAAGCGCCGTCTTGAATCCGGTATAGATATTACCAATGAGAACACAATCTGTGAAAAATGGTTTTATGACTATTTGGAAACCTACAGATGTCCAAAAGTGCAATCTAAAACATACATTTACTTAAAAGCAATGGTCAAAAATTATATCGCACCTGCGATTGGAAACAAGCGTCTAAAAGATGTAAAGCCTGCCGAATTGCAGCGAATACTAAACAGTGGTGCGGGTATGTCTAATTCTTTTGTTTCTAAACTGCGCAACCTCATAAGAAGCGCATTTCGGCAAGCGAGAATCGACCGCGTTATCATTTACGACCCTTCCGAGGCATTGGTCATGCCCGAAACTACAAGCGGAACGCACCGGGCGATTACCGCCGAGGAGCGTGAACACATTTTGAAAGTATGCAAAACGCATCGCGCCGGACCGTGGGTCATGTTTATGCTGTACACCGGCGCTCGACCAGCCGAAACGCGAAAAGCCCGTTGGGAGGATATAGATTTCAAACACAAAAGAATTATTCTTCATTCAGCCAAGACCGATTTCGGTGATCGTCCAGTTCCTCTCACCCCCGCACTTTTACCTTTCTTGCGCGGAGGCGAAGGATATATTTTTACTCAAGAAACCACCGGCAGGCCGCATTCGACAGCTTCGATGCAACGCATGTGGGCATCCTTTAAGCGAGCATTAGATATTGACATGGGAGCGCAAATGTACAGACATAGTATCATCCCTCAAACATCAAAGGTAGCGATTGATCTTACGCCGTACTGTTTTCGTCATACCTACGCAACCGATCTCCAAAGCGCAGGCGTGCCGATCAATGTAGCAAAGGATTTACTCGGCCATAAAAGTATCTCTATGACTGCAAAGGTCTACACCCATCTGTCCGATGAGGCGTTCAATGCCGCAGCAGAAAAGGTGTGCACGTTTGAAAAAGCTCGTCAGGAGAAAAAAGTTGTTGTATTGTGACACATTGCTCATTGTGTCACCTGATGTGTCACTTTCAAACCAGACCCCCAAAATCCTTAGATATATGGTATGTTTTAATGCTTAGTATATTGCCTGTATAGCAGATAACTGCAATTTATATCTGGCAGACAATATTATAACTTTATATCATTTATAATCCGCTTTTAGTCAGTATTTACACAATATATAGAACAAATCAGACTTTGCAAACCAATTGATATCCCGATTTCAATTTCTGCCGAATGTGGGTTTTTGGGGTTATTTAGGGGTATTAGATGTGTCACCTACTGTGTCACCTAATTAAAAAGAGGGAGGGCGTATGCCCTCCCTTCTCTTATCCCCCATACCCCGGAATAACCATTCTCGGGTCAATGCTCTGTCCGTTCTTATGCACTCTCAGGTGTAGGTGCGGAGCGGAGCTGCTTCCGGTGGAACCGATCACGCCGACCTGCTGACCTGCGCTTACCGTGTCTCCCTGCTTAACCGTAGCCTTCTGCAAGTGACCGTACAGCGAGGTATAGCCGTCGCCGTGGTCTACCACAACATAGTTGCCGTAGCCGTTCTCATCGTAGCCAACCTCAGTAACCTTACCGCCGCCGATACTGTCAGCCGCCTGACCGTTCAGATTGCCGCCTGTGCCGCCAATATCAATACCGTCATGATTGGTGCTGCTGTAGCCTGTCGAGGTCTTGACCGCGTTTCTGCCACCGTATCCGCTGGTTACAACCGAGTTGCTTGCCGTAGTCGGATTAACAAATCCCGCGCTGCTGGTTTTCTGCGAAGCCGATGAACGGTTTACATTGATACCGGTGTTCAAACCGCTTTCTTCCGGCAGTTTGCCGCCACTGGTGTAATGTCCGTCGATCTTTTTGTAGCCGAGCGCATGCATAACTGCCGCATACTCATTGTAGTTCGCCGTGTTCTGGCTGACAACCTTTGCAACTGCCGCCAGTTTCGCACCAGATTTGCCCTTTTCATAGGTAACACCGCTTGCCGCAGACTTAATCTGTGCGTACTGCGCTGCGCTGATACCAGCGCTTTCCACTTCTCCGATAGCGGCTTTTTCCTTTGTGCCGCCGTTCTCACGAATCATATCAAACGTATAGTTTGCAGGGTCAGCCTTAACCATCGAATAGAACTTGAACGTATCTTCCAGCGCCTGCCGCTTTTCACCGGTATACCCCTTGGAATCGAGGTAATACGAAAACTCCGTAGCCTCCAAAGAAGCGCGTCCCTTTTCAATATCCTCGCCTTCCTTGGTGATCGCCTGCTTTTGAATCATTGCATCGACATATTCCTCAGCCGTCACCTTGCCGCTGATTTCGGTATACTTATCCCACTGGCTCTGCGACGTACCCTTGATAAGCAACGAGTGATACAGGCCGTTCTTCTCCTGATCGGAAAGCGAGCTGTCAGCCTTGATCGCATTGAATACCTGGTCTCGTGCTTCCCAGCCCTCCATATCGTTGTTCAGGCTGTCCTCCATCTCCTTGTAGGCGTAGTACAGGCCCGGTTCAATGCCGCTTTCGCTTACAATCTTCGTTGTGCCGTCCAGTTCCTTCTTGTATACCTTGTTTGCCGCAATCGCCTTGGCATACTTGTAAATATCCGCAACCGCTTCGATTCTCTCATCGTTCGACATTTGCTTGTATGCCTCGGATTTTGTCAGCTTGTCGATTGCATCGAGCGAGATTTTGCCGCTCTGGCTTGTCAGTGTGGAATATTCCTGCGCGGCGAGGAACTTCTTCGTGCCGTCCTCAGCCTTGTAATACTTCTGTGGCTTGCTTGGCAGTACAGAGTTGTCACCGGTTGCCTGATACAGCTCCTTGAGCGCCTTTTCTGCCTGTGTGCCCTTTGCGTCTGCCAGATAGCCCGGCGAGAGGAAGTTGTACGCCGCACGCGCAAACACGTTGTCCGGTCCGTTCTTCTGTTCTCTGCCCCATACATCCGTATATGCAGGCTGATACTGCGACAGTCCCGGAATTTTGTTCGCCTGCCGCTGCAAAAACTTCTGCACACTCGACGGAACAGGACTGTTCTTGTCCGCATAGGTGGTTCTGCGCGTGTTGTCCACCGTCCGCGCAACCTGACCGAACAGCGTTGGCACGAACTGACCGCCAAAGTTGGTTGCAACGTTGCTTGCAATGCCAAACAGCGGATTGCTCTTGTTGTATGCAGCGCTCGAAACCGTCGAGCCAATGCCGGACAGCATCGTCATGTTGAGCATCGGGTCGAACATACGGCTGACCGTTGCCATTGCCTGATTGAACGCGGTTTCCTCGTCGTCGTACTTCTGGTGCAGTGCTTCATACAGTTCGCCGCCCATCGCAAGCGGTACAACAGTTGGAGACGCCCAGTCAATGGTATACGACTTGCCGCCGACGTTGATTGCATACTCCTGCTGACCCATGCCCGCATCAAAGTTTGCTTCCTTGTCGTCGTCGCTCGAACCTGCTGAGAAAATGCCCTGCGCTGCAAGGAACGCGCCGAGCGCCGCAACGCCCGAACCGGTGAGGCCCTGTCCGATGTGGTCAATCATCTTGGTTGCGTCCATGTTGCCCTTCTTGACCTGCACCGCATCATAGGTGATTGATTTCAGCAGTCCGACCGGCGACAGCTCAAACGAGCGCTTTGCAACGTTGATTGGCGTGCGCTTGAACGGCACAAGCGAGCCGATAATAACTTCTGTTGCCTTGTTCTTCTTTTCCAGTCGGCTGAGCGTGTCTGCCAGCGCCGACGCATCCTGAAACGTTGCAATCTTCGCGTCCTGAATCGCGTGCTGACGCGCCTCGTTCAGCTGTGCTTCCGTCAGATTGTTCACGTCCCAGCCGCGCGCCGTCAGGAAGTTGCCCATGCTGTCAATGTAGGATTTCTTCTTAAAAACCTGATCTTCCGCGTCAAGTGCCCATGTGTTCGCGTCCATCACCTTTTGCAGCGGCTTCGGAAACAGCTTCTGCCGCTGCTTGATTTCGCTCATCTCGGTTTTGTAGGCATTGCCGCTGAGTTCCGTCTCGACGTTTGCATAGTCCGCCTTGGCAAACTGCTTTGCGGCCTTGCTCGTATGCAGCGCACGGGTTCGCTTTTCCTTCGGCAAAAACTTCTGACCTACTGCCGAAACCTTGTGACTGGTATCGAGCGCCGCCGCAGAGGCTACGTTGCCCATAATGTTGCGGATATGCGTGCGCGGATTACCCAGCATCGCAAAATAGCGCCATGCGTTCAGCCTGTCGCCTGCCGTCTTAGGAATCTGCTGTGCAACGTCATTGTAAATCTTGTCAGTGATTTCTGCACGCGCTTCATCGGTCTCTGCCTGCAAAAACTCTTTCGCTAAGTCCTCATTCAGTTTAAGTCCGTACTGGTCTGCGACTTCCGCTGCCGGAACACCCTGCTTTTTCGCAGCCTTGCCCGCCTGCTTATCAAACCGCGACTGATACTCCTGTTGAATCTTCTGTACAGCCTTCTGCAAGTAGTAAAGCTGACCTTCCGGCGTGGTCTTTTTGAGCAGCTTAAACGCATTTACGCCGCGTCCGAGTGCCGTACCCTGTACTGCAAGATCACCCGCGAGCTTCATTGCCGTCTGCGTGTCACCCGCTTCAACCGCCGCCGTGTACATCATCTGACCGAGTGCAATATCATCGTCCGTAACGGCTCTGCGGCCGTCCGTCACTTCCTCCCACTGGTCAAACGCGCCCTGCCATCCCTTCTTCTGAATGGTTTTCGTCGCACCGCTGAGTGTTTTTTTCAGCGACTTCACATCATGCGAAAACAAACCCTCCGCAACATGGTTTTCCAGTGCCGGAATGAGGTTGTCCGGTGTAATGCCGCTCTCCATAATGGTTCGCGCCACATTGCTTACCCTGTCCGAGCCGTTCGTACTCTGCGGAACGTCGATCGTGCGTGCTGGGTTCATGCCCTCCGGAATAGCGCCGTAATCGTTTACCATCTTCGAGTACGGGTCAAATCCGGTTTCCGCTGCGCCGACCGAGCTTTCCGCTGTCGCTTTCGTCAGCTTGGGGTTAATGTCCGCCTGCTGTGCCGCCGCCTGCGCGTTTTCCTGCATCGGCTGTGTAATTTCCGGCGGTGCAGTCTGAGCGCCCGTCTGCACCGTCTCAGCCTCCGCACGGGTCAGTTTCGGCATAATGTCGTTCCGCGCCTGCCGCACATCCGCAAGCGTCGGTGCGCTCTGCGTCTGACCGGCTCTCTGCATCGGGCGCAGGTTGATCGGAGCCGCCGTCGCGTCCTGTATTACCGGGCTGATAATATTCCGGTCGAGTCTTGCGTTGGTGTCTTGAATGTTTGCCGTGTGTGCCGGTTTGCCGCGCTGCACCACCAGATTACCGTCTACAATCTGTGCAGAGATAACATTTTCGCCCAGTGCATTTGCTGCCGCCTGAATCTCCAATGCGGTCTGCAAGTCCTGCGCCAGTTCTGCGCTGATAAACTGACCGCCGCCGCGCTGAATATCTGCTTTTACCAGCTGTGCCGCAACCTGCGCCACCTCGGCTCTGCTCGGTGCCTTGCCGTTCTTCTTGTAGTAGTCGGAGTACCACTTTTCGTTGTTGCTTGCTCTAAAACTGGTTCCGTCTGCGTTCCACACAACAGACGTACCCTGCGGCGTGTAGTCTCTTACATACTGTTCCGCCGACTGCAATGCCTGATTGTATTCCTCAAACGTAGAATCAACAATTTCATGTGTTACCTGCTGAATGCTGACACCGGTTTTCTCCTGATTAGCCGCAAGCAGCTTTGCCCACTGCATTTCGGCATCACTCAAACCGCCGTTGGAATTACCCGCATCATCCACCGCAAACCGTGGAATCGTCTGCGTTTCATCCACCTGTGCCGCAACCTTCGTCAATCCGCTGCGTCCCACTGGCAGATAGCCGGTCGGAAGGGTCTGCGATACCTGTCCGTTCTGGCTTGCATACAATACACTGCCGCTGTCCGGTGCAGACGTGAAATCGCCGCGCAGATTTCCGTACAGCACGTCCGGTGTATCCGCATTGTTAAACGCACGCAGATTGTTCGCAACACCGCCGTTCTCGTTCGCATACAACGTGTTAGCCGTGCGCGTGTTGCCCTCAGGCAGTGCAAGCCGCTGTGCCGTCGGGAGTGCCTGCGACGTGTTCGGGTGCAGTCGATTGTCCATCTGCTCTGCCGCCCGCACATCCGCATTTGCGTCATGAATAGAGGTGGTTGTCTCAGCCGGTGCAGTGCCGTATCTCCGGTTTGCTAGCCGTTCCGATACCGCGTTCGCGCCCTGCATAATGCCCGCAAGTGCCATGCCGCCCTTTGCGCTGTCCCAAAGCTCCTGCGCGGTTGCGTTCTTTGCGTTCTTGTCGTAGGTAGCGCGTTTCAGATAGGGATTGATAAGCGTGCTTGTCGCTTCCTCCACGCCCTCACCAAGAACATCAAACGCCTTGTTGAGAATCCTGCTCTTGCTTCCCAGCTTTGCAACGCCCTCGTTCAGTCCGGGAATACCGCCGAACATCTTCTCCGTGCCGACTTCGGTTAAGCCGCTGCCCGCACCGTAAGCAAGCGCCTGATTAAGACTTGCACCGTCGTTCAGCGCTTCGCGTGCACCACTCGCCGCAGAATCGCCAAAGATTGCCGCTAAACTTGCATTCGCAAGAGGTGCTTTATCCAGCAGAGAGGAAACCTTGCTTGCCGTACCGGTTGCCGCACCCAGTGCCATGCCCGGCAGCATACGCGCACCGGAACCGGCAAGCTCCTGCGCTTTCTTTGCCGAACCGACAGGCTGTGCCCAGTCGTTCACCTTCTGCATTGCAGAATCCGCAAAGCTGGTGTTTACCGTGTTCTTTGCAACATCTTCCCAGAACCGGCCCGCATCCTGCTTGCCAGCCAGTTTCAGCGCGCCGCTCAGTGCGTTTTCAGCCGCAGAGGTGACATAGCGTGCTCCGTTTTCTACCGCACCCGCTGCATTGAGTGCTGCATTTGCAACGCCGCTCCCCCACGCCTTGCCCGCACTTTGCTTGCTGATCGCATCTGCTTCATCGTTCAGCCGCTTGTACAGCTGATACATCGCGTCCGCCTGTTTTTTGTTCGTCGTGCTCATCTTGCTGTACTGGTCATCGCCGTTAATACCGGCAGCCGCCAGTTTCGGATGAGAAATCAGCCACGGCACCGCAGCCAGCTTTTCTCCTGCATTGCGGTTTTTCATGTCCATAGCGATCAGATACGGATACTGCTTCTGCATCCGGTCAATCTCGTTGTTCAGTTCGTCATATCGTGACTGTCTCTGCTCCTGCGTCTGATAGTTCTGCCCAAACGCTGCATTTCTCGCCGTCTCAACCACCGGCTTGGAAACATTGGTCTTTCCGCCACTGGCTTTTGGCAGATACGTCGCGCCGGTATCGCCATTGTACGTCATGCCGAACTTCTTGCGGATACGGTCGTTAGCCGCGTGCAGGCGTGTCTTTTCCGCTTCGTCCGACGTGTTGTGCCACGCCATGGAGTTGGCATTCAGCGTATCAATCGCTTTCTGCCGTTCTTCCTTCTCATTCCACGTCTTTCCGGTGCCGGTTTTCGTCGTTGCCATCTGATTCCGTGCATTGATCGTGCGGTTTGCATCTGCCGCTCTGCCAGCCCGTGCACGTCTATCGTTTGACCGCAGCGGCGTGTACACCTGCTGTGCCGCAGCATAAGGCGTTGCCTTCCTGGTACTGCCGCCGGTAAGGTAACTACTGCCCTGTCTCAGCGTCGTGCTCTGCCGTCTCTCCGCATCCGCCTTGCGTGCTGCGCTTGCGCGGCGGTCTGTGGTGGTCTTGGCACCTCCGTTTTTTGAGCCGCCGAATGAGCTGCCCAGCGAGCTGTTCATCCGCGTTTTGCTTACCGTGCTTCTGGTCGTTCCTGTGCTCTGCCGTGTATTTCGGCTTCCCGTGCTTCCGCCGCCCTTTGCGGAGATTTTCTGCTTCGGTGCGTTCTTGTGCGTCGCGTTGTACTGCTGAATCAGCGCCTTGTTCTGCTTCTGTTTCGCTTTGATCTTAGCGTTTTTCTTTGCCTGTTCAAGCTGCTCTCTGCGGCCCTTGCTTAATGCCATTGTACGCCTCCATAAAAGAAGGGGCGGTTAAGCCGCCCCTGTATTGTTTAGTAGTAATTCGAGTTGTAGGTACCCTGACCGTAAACCGCTCCGGTAGGAATGCCGAGCACTGCTGCAATCTGTGCCGTTGCACCGCGATTGCCCATACCCTCCCAGAGTTTGAGGTAGTAATCACGCATAGCATTCTGCTGATCGTTCTTAAACGACTGGTCATACTGCGACTGCTGCATATCCTGTGCACGCTTGTTGTACGCAATGTTTGCAAGCGTCTGCTGTGCGTCGAGCGTCGAGTTTACGCCGAAATTGCCGGTTGTGTTGCCGTAGTTGTACAGATTGCCGATGACGTTCTGCTTTGCCGCCTCCTGCTGTGCAAGAATGCTCTGACGCTGCTGATACAGGCTGTTTGCAAGGTCTGCCATGCTCTGCGCCGCCTGCGTCGAGTTGCCCGCCAGTGCGCTTGCACGGTTGTTCTCCACGCTCTGAATCGCATTTGCGCGTGCAAGCTCGTTCTGGTTATACGCCGAGTTGTAAGCGGCGTTTTGCGCCACCAGTGAGCTTTCCGCGGCGCCCTGACCCGAAATGCCCGCCGCCGCAAGCTGAGAGGGAAGGTCTCTCTGTGCTGTGCGGTAGTTGATGTACGCCTGCCGCGCTGCCTCGTCGTAGCTCTGGTTCAAACCCGGCAGCATCGCGGAATACTGCTGGTTGATCTGGTCTGCCATCCGGTCATAGTACGCCTGCTGCTGTTGTTTGATTTGCTCCTGTCGGTCAAGCTCGGCCTGATACTGCTCCTCAACCTGTTTCATCTGGTTGATATAGTTCTTGGCGTTCTGCGCTGTCGCATCGTTGCTGTACTGGTCGAGTTTGCCGCCGTTGAGAAGGATTTTCTCATTGCGGTTGTTCAGCGAATCTTCAACGTCCTGCCACCGTCCGCCGCTTGCAATCTGGCCGCCGATCACCGTGGACCAGTCCGTGTTGTTCAGGCTGTTCTTTCGCTGCTGCTGTTCCGCACTCAGCGGAGCGCTCCATGTGCCGGTTTTGCCGTTGTAGGTGTAGCCATGTGCTGTATAAAGCCGCTGGTTTTCCTCCTGCAGGCGCTTTCTCGTCGCAGCATCCGCCGTGTGCCACGCATTGGAGTTCGCCTGCGCCTGTTTCAGCCAGTCATTCGACGAACTGCCGGAAGAATTACCGTAAGACGAGCCGCCGGAGGAACCGCCGTAAGAAGAACCGCCGCCGGAAGAACCATACGTCCACGTCTGCCCGCCCTTGGTGATCGTGGTGGTGCCGTCATTGTTCTTCTTCCAAACCGAGCCGTCACCGCCGGTCATGGTCGAGCCTGCCGCCGCACCGCTTACAAAGTTCTTGCCTTTGTCACTGCTAATGTTGTAGCTGCCGCCCGAACCGGAAGCCTTATAACCGCCGGAGGAACTGCTGCTGCCGCGATTCGACGAGCTCGAAGAAGAACTGCTCGTGTTGTTCTTCTTTGTGTTTGCCGCAATGGTGTTCTTAATGCCTGTTCCAAGCGCCTTTCCGATTGCGCCCCACGCACTTTTCGCCATATACTTCTCTCCTTTTCGTAAAATAAAAGCAGGTGTTTCCACCTGCTTTTTGTGTTTAGTTGTGTTTTACAACGTTTTCGTAGTATGCCGCCAGTTTGTCTTCCACTGCATCCTTGTCGCACAGCCAAAACGACTTTGCCATATCCGCGTAAAATTCATCATTGCCTACGCCGTGGCGCTCTGCAACCTCGCTGAGGTCGCTGTACACCGCGTTCATCGCAACCCAGAATTTCACCGGATTGCAGTTTATTCCGCGCCGCTGCATCAATTCCGTGGTCTGATCCAGTGTCCAGTGTGCGCCGGTCGAGCCGTCGGCGTTCTTCATGCCGCGCACCCAGCGTTCCGCCATTTCACGATTGAGCTTCGCACCGCTGCCGCGTGCATAGCCGAGCTGTTTGTCGCTGCCGTGTGTCTTGTCCCCTACATACGAAGTATCCCCCATACGCATAGGTTCATCACGAAACCCAATCGGGCGCATACCCTCTTCATGGTATGTCGGCATCTCGTCATACTCGGGATATTCCGCGCTGCTGTGCGGGGCAAATCTGCCGTTGGAATAGCGCGTATAACCGCGCATATCCGGTTCTCTGCCGCCGTGGAACCGTTCGTCGTAGTAGCTCTGCGGCTCATCATAACCGTAAGGCTCGATATAACGGTTACGCGGCATTTCATAACGCACGCCGTAATGCTCACGGCTTTCCGGATACGCCTTGCGGTTTCTCCATTCCTCCGGTGTAAAGTCGCTTCTGCGGTTTCGCTGCATCAGCAGCATCATAGTACCTCTTTTCATGCCGTCACCCCCTTACGTTGTCGGTGCAGTTCCGTTGATGGACCGCAGTGCGTTAGAGTGAGAGCAGCAGGAATTACCGAGCATACGGAAACTGCCGCCGTTTGCCGAAGTGACCACCCGGCACAGGTACTTGTGACGGGTATCCAGATTAAACACTGTCGCCTGAGCACCGTTGCATTTCAGCAGCGGATACGTTACCGTTCCGTCCCCGATGGTGATTACCACCGGCGCGCCGATGATCGTTGTTGACGGAATGTTTTGCGCGATTACGATTCCGTAAACGCAGCCGTTCTGGTAGTCCCCCGCCGGAATGTTCACCGTCAGCACGCCGCTTGTGTAAGTGACCGCCTGTGAGATACGCAGGTTCGGACACAGTTTTTGTACAGGCTTGCAAGCCATAACTATTCCCTCCTGTCAAAGGCAGGGGGATTGCTCCCCCTCCTGAATATCGTATCTCAGCAGCCGCAGGTGTTGCAGCCGCAGCCGGAAAACTGGTAAGGTGCCGGAACCGGGAACGCCGGTACCGGAGCCGGGCGGAGTGTCTGAACCAGATAGTTGTTCTGCGCCTCCTGAGATGCGGCAAACTTCAAGGTCTGGTTCTCGTTCTGGAGCGCCGCGATCTTCTCCTGCTGGCGGGTGTTCTCCATTGCATCCAGTCGTGCAATGATACGGTCGGTGTCGTTGTGGGTAGACTGGATAATGTCGCGTGCGTTGGTTGCCGCGTTGTAATTGGTGTCGCAGAAACCGCGTTCTACCTGTCTCTGGGTGTCGCAGCAGCAGCTTGCCATCTGCGTACCGAGTGCGGTCAGGCCCGCGGTCACGCCGTTAAAGCCGTTGTTCATGTTGGTGTTTACGCCGTTGATAAGCTGGGCATTCTGATAGCCGAGCTGGCAAACCGAATTGTCCACGCCGTGGAAGCCGTTAGAAACTGCGCTGCCAAGCGTGTTGAAGCCGGTCAGCATACCGTTGTTCATGCTGTAAAAGCCGTTGCACAATCCGTCCTGAATGCCGAGAACGGAACGGGAAAGGTTGTTGAAATTGAACTCACTGCACAGGTCAGAACGAGTTACTGCACCCTGATAGCCTGCGCCGTTGCCGCCGTTGTTGCCCCAGCCCCAGCCGTTGCCGCCGAAGATCAGCGCAATAATCAGAAATGCAAAAATCCACGAGCCATTGCCGCCCCACATACCGTCATTGCCGCCGCCGTTGTTGTCAGAGCCAAGAGCGTAGCCGGTTGCAAAATCGTTATCCATTTGAAAATCTCCTTTTCAGTATATATTTGAACGGAACCGCGCGTATTCCGAACATGACAAATTCATGCCGGATTTTTCTTCAAGATTCCGTAACTGAAAAGGGAACCGTAAAAAATCGTCTGTTTTTTTACAGTTTCGTATTTACTTGATGTTCATGCCGAACTGCTGTGCAAACTGATCGAGGTCGATTCCTCGTTCCTTTGCAATGTTCATTGCCATCTGCCGCAGCGCGTCCGGGCTCTTGCCCTGCATGGATTTCATTAGGGTGCTCACCATAGGATTATTGCCGGTCATTTGCTTCAGCATTGCCATAGGATTCCCGCCGTTCCTCATAAGCTGCAACACCTGCATCATCGGATTATTTACCATCGTTTGCACCTCCCAGTTGTTCGCATAACTTGTTAAACCGTCGGATAAGCTCGTTGAATTCCGTTCTCGGAACATAATCTGACAAATCTATTTCCGCAGGTTTATTCGTTTCCGGCTCCTGTGCTCTGCGATACATCACAAAGTCAGCACAGCCGGTTTGCAAATTAAGCTGTTTAGTGTAAATCGCGCCGTGTGCCGTGTCCGGCATGATAGTAAGCGCACCGGAAAAGTCCGTCTGTACCGCGCGTGCTTCCTCCACACTTGCCACAGGTCGTACAATGTGCTGTGGAGATTGTACCTGCTGTTGAATTGGTGTCTGCATTGGCTGCTGCGGGTACTGCTGTTGATACTGCGGCGTGTAGCCAGTGTAACCATAAGGATATGCCATTATCCCAGCACCTCCGTAACGTGTTCGCTGATGGATTTACTTACCGCCTCTTTGTAGGATATATACTCCTCTAAGCAATCTGTGTTGCCTGCGTTGCGGTAAACTGCTACAATGCGACGAGCGCACTCAGGGTCATACCCCATGCGTTCAAGTCTCTGTTCGTAACTCATGCGATCACTTCCTTATACTTTCAGTATAAGGTCTACAGGGCGTGAAAACCTGTCACAAATCTGTCAACTTGCTGTCACAGCACGCGCAGCATTTTGCATTTGATGCTGTTCAACCGACGATGCACCGTGCTTTCGCTCATGTGCAGCGTCATGCAAATCTGAGTAATAGAGCGCGCCGATGTTCGCAGGTCAAACACGGCGCGCTCTTCTGGTGTAAAATTGCACTCACGCCGGAAGTATTCCACTTCTGGCCTTGTAAATTCCGTTAATTTCATGCGGTATCCCCTCGTTATGGTGTCACCGCATATCTTTCCCCTTGTATAAAAAAATCGGGTGCGACACACTTACGCGCTTCGCACCCTATAAAAACACACCGTCCCGTGCCCTCTACGTCAATACCCTATGTAGGTTCATAAGGCTTCGAGGAGCGCAGGAACAATACGTTTTTTCAATCTTGATAGAATTATACCATCTTTTATGTCCGTCCGCAAATTAGCCGTAAAGGTGTGCACGGTCGTTGATAACCAGCAGGCGCAGCAGGTCGGTCGTCAGTGCCAGTTTGCCCTGATCGTCGCCTTGCAGAAAGCCCTTGTTCACGAGCTTCTGCACGGTGTCTTTCGCCCACGCCGGGCATTCGGCAACGCTGTTGTATACTTTCTTTGCGCTTTCCGCTTTGCTGATCTCCTGCTTTGCGATTGCGCGGGTCTGCTGTTCGGTCATGTCCTCAACCTCTTTCTCTGTAAGCATTTTCTTAAAGTTTTCCCACTGCTTGGGATTGCGTACCCACGGTTCGGGGCAGTCCTTGTGCGTAACGTCATAATGGCGGCATACGCGCGACAGCGGCACATGGTACTTTTTCATCAGCGTGCGCACCAGCGCGGCAGCGTTCTTTACCGTCTCGTCCGGAATCATGTACACGCCGTTTTTGATAACGCTGCACATCTCGATTCCAATGCTGTTTGCGTTCCGGCAGTCGTTGTAATAGCTTCCGCCGCGTTCCCTGCCGCAATGCCATGCCGTGTCGCTGTCCTTTACGCTCTGCACAACGCCGTTCGGGTCTACAAAGTAGTGTGCACTGGCACGCAGTCCGCTTTCTCTTGCAAAAAAGTCTGCATTGTTCTGTGCCGTATCGCCGTTGTTCGCCGTAAAATGCAGAACAATCCAGTGCACGGGAAACTCTCTGCCCTTGCGGTAGTTACTGGGATTGCAGCCTTTGTAAGTGATTTTCACTGTTCATCATCTCCGATTTTGTCCACTGCGTCCTTTGCGGCGGAAAGCGCCTTTTGCAGCCACGCCGGGACAGGCGCACCGAGGGAAACCGCGTTCTCAACGATAGAGCCGAGTTCCGTCAGCGTGTACCAGACTACTACCAGAGGGCACAGCAGAACCGTATATTCAAACGGAAGCGTCACGCCCGGCAGATGGTCACAAATCATACCGATAAGCAAATCCGCGCCGCCTGCGACTGCAACCACTACGATGGAACCGACTTTGTGAAAAATGCCGTCCCTTGCCGCCTTGCTCGACCATTTCCCTTTCTGCATCGCCGCCGCAGTGCCCGTCAGGTAGTCCGCCGCCATTGCGACAACAAACAGCACCACAAGCCAGCCGAACCATCCCCACAGGGCGGTAAGGACGGCAACGCAAGCGGTAACAGCCGCCTTAAAATTGTTTACATTATCCATGCTTTTCTCTCTTTCTGTTGTACTTCTGCGTGAGATACAGCTCCGTAATTCTGTATTTGCGCACCGCCTCGCGGATTTCTGCAAAGTCC
>ERZ839947.600-NODE-600-length-46985-cov-3.863691_pt1 | contig 46985 bp, 25 predicted proteins | sample MGYA00519908_ERZ839947 | MGnify/ENA primary metagenome ERZ839947 (study PRJEB31850, sample SAMEA3708857) | human gut metagenome | biome: human gut; feature: human-associated habitat; material: faeces | place: China | collected 2014 ... | reverse complement strand
ATTTCGAGCCATCCCGTGCCCTTGCAGACGTTGCAGCCCTTGCCGCCGCAGAGGTTGCACGACACGTCGACCTCGGCCGACGGTTCGGTGAAGGGAAAGTACGACGGGCGCATGCGGATCACGGCCTGCTCGCCGAAGACCTCCTTGGCGAAGTAGAGCAGCGACTGCTTCATGTCGGCGAACGAGACGCCCTCGTCGATGTAGAGTCCTTCGATCTGGTGGAAGATGCAGTGCGCGCGGTACGAAATGGCCTCGTTGCGGAACACACGGCCCGGGCAGATGACGCGGATGGGCGGTTTCTGACGCTCCATCGTGCGGACCTGGATCGACGAGGTGTGCGTGCGCAGCAGGATGTCGGGGTCCTTCTCGATGAAGAACGTGTCCTGCATGTCGCGCGCCGGGTGCTCGGGCGGGAAGTTCAGGGCCGAGAAGACGTGCCAGTCGTCCTCGATCTCGGGTCCGTCGGCCACGGTGTAGCCCAGCCGCGAAAAGACCTCGACGATCTGGTTTTTCACCAGCGAGATCGGGTGGCGCGAACCGAGGTGCTCGGCCGTGCCGGGGCGCGTCAGGTCGCCCGACGACGAGGCCTCGTCGGCCGCGGCGTTCTGCAACTGCTCGCGCAGCGCGTTGATGCGCTCCGTGGCCTCGTTTTTGAGACGGTTCAACTGCTGGCCCAGTTCGCGTTTCAGTTCGGGGGCTACCGTCTTGAACTCCTCCATCAGGGCGGTCAACTCGCCTTTCTTGCCGAGGATCCGGATGCGGAACTCCTCGATTTCGGCGGCGGCTTTCGGCTTAAACTCCTCGACACGTCGCAGGAGTTCATTGATTTTGTCAGTCATATTTTGATCGTGTTTCTTTTTTGTCTACTTTTGAACGACATCGTAGTAACGTGCAAAGTTATAAAAAAATTGAGATATGTTGCGTAAAATCGGCTCATTTGTCGGGATGCTGCTGCTGGCGGCGCTCCCTGCTGCGGCCCAGAAGGTAGGGGTCGTGATGAGCGGCGGCGGCGCGAAGGGGCTTTACCACATCGGCGTCCTGGAGGCGCTCGAAGAGAACGGCGTGCCGATCGATTATGTGGCCGGGACCTCGATGGGTTCGATCATCGCCGCGATGTACGCCGCAGGATATTCCCCGGCCGAAATGCGTGCGATCGTCAACTCGGGGGTGGTCAAGGAGTGGGTCTCGGGGCGCATCGACCCCAACAAATACATGGCCTATTACCGGCAGGTGGGGAGCAATCCCGCGTTTTTGAGCCTGCGCATCGACGTCGAGAGTCCCTCCGGGAAGCGGCTGCGCGTACCCCGGAACCTGATCTCCTCGACGCAGATCGACATGGCCCTCACGGAGCTGTTCGCTCCGGCGACGGCCGCTGCGGACGGTGATTTCGACCGCCTGATGGTTCCGTTCCTCTGCGTGGCCAGCGACCTGAACCACCGCGGGCCGGTGGTCCTGCGCGAGGGGGATTTGAGCGAGGCGGTCCGCTCGTCGATGTCCATTCCGCTGGTGTTCAAGCCGATGGTGAAAGATTCGATGCTGCTCTACGACGGCGGCATCTACGACAACTTCCCGTGGAAACCCCTCGACGAAGATTTCCGGCCCGATCTGATCGTCGGCTCGATCTGCACCGAGGGCAACACCCCGCCCAGCGAGGAGAGCAACATCATGGACCAGGCTTTCATGCTGGCCATGCACGATACCGACTACACGCTGCCCGAGGAGCGCAGCGTCACGATCCGCCGCGCCGTGGGGGTCAACATGCTCGATTTCGACCAGGCCGAGGCGATTATGAACGCAGGTTATGAGGACGCCGTGGCAGCCATGCCGCAGCTGTTGGAGAAAGTCGCCGAACGCCGCGACTCGGCCTACTACGCCGGGCGTCGCGAGGCGTTCCGCGCCAAGTGTCCGCCGCTGGTCTTCGACGACTACAAACTCGAAGGGCTGAAGCGCGCCCAGCGGGAGTATATCCGCGATTTCGTGCAGGTGGACCGCCGCACGCCGGGCATTCAGCGGCCGATGGGCTTCGAGGAGCTGAAAGACAATCTCTTCGAGGTGCTTGCCGGCGGCGATTTCACGATGGACTTCCCCACCGTGCGCTACGACTCCGTCCGGGAACGTTATTCGTTCGAGGCCAAGTTCGGCACGCGGCCCAATTTCAAGATCATCCTCGGGGGAAACATCTCCTCGACGGCCTTCAACCAGGCCTATATCGGCATCAATTACAAGAACATCGGCCGCGTCGCGCAGCAGTTGGGCGCAGACCTCTACCTGGGGCCGATCTACACCTGGGGAGCGATCGGGGGCCGGACGGATTTCTACGCGTGGAAGCCGATATTCCTCGACTATTCCTACAATTTCGCGGTCCGGAATTTCCGCCACGGCTATTTCGGTAACGTCACCAAGGTCCGCAACGCCCAGCAGGTCAAGAACAGCGAGAGCTTCTTTTCGACGGGCGTGGGGATGCCGCTGACCCACCGCAGCCTCCTGACGCTGCGCGCCAACGCCGGACACATCAACTACCGCTACGATTCGGACGTGCTGTTCGCCGACGACACCGACCATTCGCGCTTCTCGTTCTTCGGCCTGCGGGCCGGGGTCGCCCGCAATACGCTCGACAAGTTCCTCTATCCCCGCCGCGGTTCCGAACTGCATCTCTCGGCCATCTATGTCGCCGGACGCGACAAATACCAGCCTTACGATGCGAAAGACTTCATTTCGCGCGAAACCCGACAGTGGATCGGAGGGCGTTTTTCGTGGGACAAGTTCTTCGATGTGCCGGGCGTCAGCTGGTTCTCGTTCGGTTTGAACGTCGATGCCGTGTGGACCAACCACCCGCGGTTCCGGACCGAATCCGCGACCCTGATGTCGATGCCCGACTATGCGCCCGTGCCGCATGCCCGGATGATCTACATGCCCGATTTCCGGGGCAAACGCTTTGCGGCGTGGGGCCTGATGCCGACCTTCGACCTGCTGCCCAACTGCTTCTTCCGGACGGGGTTCTACACCATGTTCCGTGAAAAACGGGACTTCAACCCCCTGAAGAATCCCGACGAGCGCTGGCATTATATCGCCGAGGCGTCGCTGGTCTACCACACGCCGATCGGTCCCGTGAGCCTCGCGCTGACGAAATACGACCTGAAAAACTGGCGCAACATGTACCTGACCTTCAATTTCGGGTATGCGATTTTCGCCCCGAAAGGGACGTTCTATTGATCGCGAGGCCGGTTTCGCCCTCCTGTAAAAACGATGCCCGGATGCACATGCTGCATCCGGGCGTCGTTCATTCAGCGATCAGGGCCGGCGAGTATCCGGGGTCGATCTCCATCCGGCAGCCGCCCTCGACGGGGCGGAAACGCACGTCGGTGATATACATTTCCCGCGGATGGATCGCGCCTTTGCTTTTGTGGGCATGGAAAACGATCTTCAGGTTGCCCGCCTTGTCCCGGAACAGGGCGCTGTGCCCGACGCCGACCAGTTCGCCGGGATTCTGCAACAGCGGATTGCGGTCGTATTTGGTCCAGGGGCCCAGCGGCGAGTCGGCCGTGGCGCAGCCGATGCCGTAGAAGGGACTTTCGTAGCTGTTGGCCGAATAGGTCATGTAGTAAGTGCCGTTCCGCCGGATCACGAAGCAGCCTTCGTTGACGCGGGGCCAGACCTTTTCCCACTCCTGCGAAACATGGATGCAGGGGCGCATCGTCTCTTTTTTCAGCGTCGTGCAGTCGTCTTCCAGCTCGACGACCCAGATATTCAGCCCGTCGTTGAACCGGTCGAAATACATGTACGCCCGGCCGTCGTCGTCGATGAACAGCGTGTTGTCGATGCACTTTTCATCGGCGATCATCGGTTGCCGCTTCTCCTGTACGAAAGGACCCAGCGGCGAGTCGGAGGTGGCGACGCAGATGTGCTCTTCGGCCGTGAAATACATGTAGAATTTGTCATTCAGCCGGTAGACCTCGGGCGCCCAGAACCATTTTTCGCCCCAGACATCCGTGCGGTGCAGGGCCAGTCCGTCGCGGGCGTTGCCTTTGGCCCTCTCCCACGTGGAGAGGTCGCGGGATGTCCACACCTCGATGCCGCTTCCGGCGCCTGTGCCATAGGCGTAATACACCCCGTCGTAAAGCAGGATGAAAGGATCGGCCAGGGGCACTTTCCGGAGGTTTTGCGCCGCACAGCAGGCGATGGCGAACAACGTCGCGATTAATGGAAGCAATCGTTTCATAGGTCGTAAGATTTAAGGTTGGGACCGGGGATGAGGGCCGCGGACGAACGGGCTTCGGAGTCTCCGGACCCTGCAAAGATAGGTGTCCGGCCCGGCGCAAAATGGAAAAATATTTCCATAATGTATAACTCTTTGATCAATTGCGGCCCATCGGGTGACGGCATGGCTGAAAATCGGATAAAACGAATAATTTTGTCGGAGTACGCGCCAAATGGCATTTTACGACGGATTCAAACCATTCAAATAACCTGTATGAAAAAACTGCTCATCTTCTTCCTGCCGGCGATCCTGCTCGGATGCGACTCGCCTGCATATCGTAATCCGCTCGACGTTGCGTTCGGCGACCCGTTCATCCTCCACGCCGCTGACGGAAAATTCTATATGTACGGAACGAGCGGCGACATCCGGGGTTTTCGCGTCTGCGTCTCGGACGACCTCGTTACCTGGCAGAAGGGCGATGTCGTCTACGACGGCAATGCCTCGGCATGGGGAACCGACTGCTTCTGGGCGCCCGAAGTGTATGAACGCGACGGCCGCTATTACCTGTTTTTCAGTGCCAACTGGCGGCATAACCCGAACGGCGACCTCGAAACGTTCCGCATCGGGGTGGCGGTTGCCGATTCGCCGTCGGGTCCCTTTTCCGACCTGTATGACCGTCCGGTGTTCGATCCCGGCTATCCGGTGATCGACGCCAACGTATTGTGGGACGATGACGGCCGGGTGTATCTCTATTATTCGCGCTGCTGTTACAAGCATCCCGTCGAAAGCGAGCTTTCGGCGTGGGCGCGCGACAAGGGGCTTTTCGACGAGATCGAGGAGAGCTGGGTGTACGGTGTGGAGATGAAGCCCGATTTCAGCGGCGTCATTGGCGAGCCGGTCGCTCTGCTGACGCCCCCGCAGTCTGCCTCCGACCCGCAAACCGGGTGGGAGAGCCGTTCGGTCACCGCCGGAGAGGTCAACCGGCGCTGGACCGAGGGGTCGTACGCCTTCAAGGAAAACGGGACCTATTACATGATGTATTCCGCCAATTTCTACGGCGGGCAGCATTATGCGGTGGGCTATGCTACGGCCGGTTCGCCGCTGGGTCCCTTCGTGAAATCGTCGGACAATCCGGTCCTCGAGAAGAATGCGGACAAGGGCGGCGAGGTCACGGGAACGGGGCACAATATGGTGTTGAAGCTTCCCGGCGGCGGGATGTACTGCGTCTACCACGGCCGGACGGCCCCGACGGGCGATGCGCGCATGGTCTTCATCGACCCGATGGAGGTGACCGAAGACGGTCGTCTGAAGGTCTTCGGCCCGACCACCTCGCCCCAGCCTGTACCCGTGTGGACAAAGGGCCTGTGAGGGGGCGGCTTTCCTGCGAATCGGCGGGGCGTTCCGTTCTCCGGGTGACTGCGGCCTGATACGGACAGAGCTGTAACTTTTCAGGTTACAGCTCTGTCCTTTAATGGGAGCGGGGATCAGTCCGTCAGCGTCAGTTTCACCTTTTTGTCCTTTACGAGGATGAAGTAGTCGCCCGGTTCGAGGAACCGGTTGCCGTTGCCGTCCGTGAAACTCAAATCCTTTTCGGGGTCGATCTCGAACCGGAACGTGCGGGTCTCGCCGCGGCGGATCGGCTGTTTCTCGAAGTGTTTCAACTCCCTGACGGGGCGTGAGATGCGGCACACAGGGTCCGATATGAACCAGTGAACCGTCTCGGCGCCGTCCATGCCGCCCGTGTTGGTCACGGAGACCTCGACCGTCGTCTTTTCCCCGCGGCGCAGCGTGGTTGCCGACGGGCGCAGGTCGCCGTATTCGAACGTCGTATAGCTCAGGCCGTGCCCGAATTCATAGAGCGGCGTGCTGGGGATGTCCTGATATTTGCCCTGATGGGTGCGGCCGCTCTGGCGGCGGTTGTAGTAGATCGGAATCTGGCCCGTCGAGCGGGGGAACGTCATGGCGAGGCGTCCCGAGGGGTTGATCCTCCCCGACAGAATTCCCGCGAGAGGGTTTCCGCCCCGGATGCCGGGCTGCCACATCTGCACCATGGCCCCGCAGAGGGGTTCGAGGCGGCACAGCTCCAGCGGCCGGCCGCTGGACAGAACCAAAACCAGCGGTTTTCCGGTCTGGGTCAGTTCGGCGGCCAGCTGCTCCTGGATTTCGGGAAGCGCGATCGTCGAGCGCGAGGCGTTCTCGCCGCTCCACTGCTTTTTCTCCCCGAGGCAGAGGACCACCACGTCGGCAGCCGCGGCCGCGGCGACAGCCTCACGGAATCCGGAGCGGTCCTCGCCGTCGAAGTCGCAGCCCCGGGCGTAGAGCAGTTCGGCGCGGCCCCGGTATTCGTTTTCCAGCCCGGCGAAGAGGCTCACCGCGTCCTCTTCGCGGCCGTGTGCCGACCACGCGCCGAGCAGGTGCAGCCGGTTCTGCGCCATCGGGCCGATGACCGCGATGCGGCGGGCGGCTTTCAGCGGCAGCGTGTTGTTCTCGTTTTTCAGCAGCACCATCGACTCCTCGGCGAGCCGCTCGGCGACGGCGAGGCTCGCGGGAAGCAGGAACCGGTCCGTCTCCTCCGACTCCGGGGTGTAGGGGCGTTCGAACAGCCCGAGCCGGAATTTCAGCCGCAGAACGCGCCGCACGGCCTCGTCGAGTTTCTCCTGCGAAACCTTGCCTTCGCGGACCAGGGCGGCCAGATGGGCGTCGTAACAGCGGTTCATCATGTCCATTTCGACACCCGCGTTGAAGGCCTTTTCGGCGGCCTCCTTCCGGTCGGCGGCCACGCCCTGCGAGCGCAGCTGCTCGATGGCGGCCCAGTCCGAGACGACGAATCCGTCGTGCGCCCAGCGCTCCTTGAGCACCTCGGTCAGGATGTAGGGATTGGCCGTGCCGGGCGTTCCGCTGATGTCGTTGAAGCAGCTCATCACCGTAGCGGCTCCGGCCTCGATGCCCGCCTGGTAGGGCGGCATGTAGGTGTCCCAGAGCGTCTGACGCGAGATTTCGGTGTAGACGTAGTCGCGGCCGGCCTCCGAGGCGCCGTAGCCGACGAAATGCTTGAGGCAGGCGGCCACGCGGCGGGAGTCGGCGAGGTTGTCGCCCTGGTAGCCTTCGACCGCCGCCACTCCGTAGACGGCGTTGGCGTAGGGATCTTCGCCGTAGCCCTCCGAGACGCGGCCCCAGCGGCCGTCGCGCGCCACGTCGATCATCGGCGAGAAGGTCCACTCGACGCCCGACATCCGCGCCTCCTGTGCGGCCACTTCGGCGGCCTGCTTCACCAGTGCGGGATTCCACGAGCAGGCCTGGGCCAGCGAAATGGGGTAAGTGGTGCGGAAACCGTGGATCACGTCGTAGCCGAACAGCACGGGGATTCCGAGCCGCGACTGCTCGATGGCTTTTTTCTGAAGCCGGTTGCGCAGCTCGGGCGAGGTGTCGAAGTAGATGAGCGAGCCGATTTCGGCGGGAATCTTGTCCACCGGATCGGCCACGTTGTTGGCGTTGTCGTTGCGGCCGAGCGTGTATTGGTTGAGCTGCATGACCTTCTCTTCGAGGGTCATCCGCGACAGCAGGTCGCTGACGCGCTCTTCGACGGGGCGTCCGGCGTCCTTGTAGGCGGGCTTTCCGCTCCCGTTCCGGGCCTGCGCCCCGAGGGCGGCGGCCAGCAGCAGGGCGATAACGGTTATTTTTTTCATAGGTTGTGCTTGTTATTTGAACACGGGTTTGTCCGAGAGGCGCATCGTTGCGCCGGGGTCGTTGTTTTTGAGGTCGAAAACCACGATGCGGTTCCCCTTTTCGGCGAGGATTTCGGCCGGAATGAGGATCGACTGCTGTTTCTCCTCGTCCCAGAACGAGCCGAGGTAGTGGCCGTTGATCCACACCTCGCCCATGCCCCATCCCGACACGTCGAGGTAAACGGCTCCTTCGTGCGCCGCACGGTCGAATTGCCCGCGCCGGAAACAGGGCGTGTTGCACGGGCCGAGGGCTTCGAACTCGAGGGCTTCGGGATCGGCGTCGCGCACTTCGAGCGGGGTGATCGTCCAGCCGGCGATCGTTTCGCCGCCGAGGCGGGCTTCGCCGAAGAGTCCTTTCGAGTTGTCGAGAATCTCCGGGCCGTAGGTGATGCGGCCGATGTTTTCGACATAGAGTTGCAATGTGTGCCGGCCGGGTTCGGCCTTCAGAGTCAGCGTTTTGCGGTTGTCAGTCAGGGTTCCCTGAAACACGCCGTCGAGGTAAACCGCGGCATAGTCCCGCACGTTTTCCAGTTCGAGCGCGGCCTCCCCTGCGGGAACGGTGATTGCGGCCTGGTAGAGGACGTATCCGAATTCCACCCCCACATCGCTCATAGGAAGCAGTTCGTCGGACTCGCTGACCTCGCCGTAAATCTGCGTCAGAGGGGCGCATTCGGTCATTTTCAGCTCCTGCGCCCCTGCCCGGAACAGGCCGGGCAGCAGGCAGCAGAGCAGTAGACAGATCTTGTTCATAATCGTGCGGTTTTAGCGCATGAAGGAGGTGATGAACGACTCGTCGAGTGTGACCTCGGGAGCGAAACGGTCGCTGCGGACGTAGCGGTCGATGCTTTCGAGCAGCTGGCGCGTGGCGGGGCGCTGGTCCATCTTCTTTTTCGTGTCGACCGCCAGCACGAGCAGTTTGCCGCCGCCGACGCGGGCCTCGAAGCCGATGCCGAGTTTTTCGTTGTTGTCGAAGCTGTCGATCACCTGGATGAAGGGCCGCAGCTGGCGCGGGGTCTGCTGCATCTCGATCACCTTGGCGTTCTCCAGAATGTCCCACCACTGCCAGTCGGTGTGGTATGAGGTCGGGAAGTCGGCGAACACGGGTTGCTCGGCGTGAATCAGACAGCCGATGGTCATCGGCGCCCAGGCGAACATGATCGGGTTCCAGAAATGGTTGTGGAAGGTCGATTTGCGCCCCTTGACCTTGTTCGGCGCGGGGGTCAGGACGACTTTCTTCCCCGCGGCGAGGTACTGTTTGGCCTGCTCGCCGAACTCCGTCGTGTAGAGCACCTCCGTATCCGACTGCATCAGCTGTGCGTTGCGCGGATAGACCCAGATGTCCCAGCTGTTGCTTGTCTTTTCACCGACGTTCAGGTGCACGGTCAGCTTCTGCGGGCCTCGCACCTTGCCGAGCGGAGCGGAGAACTCCCCGACGGGGAACACGCCGTCGGTGCCTACGGTCTGCGATTTCAGACTGCCCTTGGCGATGGCTTTCCCGCTGCCGTCGGTGATCGACCAGCGGATTTTCGCATTTTTGAGCGCCGCCGCGCCGAAGTTGTAGACCTCGGCCTTTGCCGTGAAGGTTTCGTCTTCGAACCAGGCGCTTTTCGGGTAGCGGAGCAGCGCCACGGTCGGCGCGCAGAAGGCCCGCCAATCCTCGGGCGTCACCAGGCCCTTGGAGTCCCAGAACGGATCGAGCACACCCACCGGGGCGTAACCCTGGCCCGGGAAGTCGTTGAGCGACAGGAGCTGAAATCCGGCCGATTTGGACGAGCGGAGCAGCGCCTCGATCACGGCCTTGTACTCCACGACGGTCAGCGCGCCCGAGGCCCGGAAGAAATCGTGGGCCTGATCGCCCATGCCGTTGGCGGTGAGCATCTCGCGCCACAGTTCGAAGTTTCGGGCCTCGACCGGTCCCGTGTATTTCCCGATCTCGCGGAAGTCGGGATAGACGCACCGCTGGCCCGACTCGTGGGAAATTACCGGAACGTCCACGTCCGACTCCTTGCTGCGGTCCCAGTCGGTCGAGGGCCGTCCCTCGTAGACCTTCACGGGGCCTTTGTTGGTCTGCTGCGAGACGTAATACTGGTCGGACGGGACGCGCGTGCGGGCCGTCGAACCGCTGTACAGATGCCGCGTGTCGAGTTTGCGGCCGTCGGCGGTCAGCTCCTCGATGAAGTCGAAGTTGCCGGTGATCTCGTTGCCGTTGCAGTAGAGGACGAACGAGGGGTGGTTGCCGTACTCCTTGAGGATGGCGCGCATCTCGCGGCGGAAGAAGTCGTAGCGCGCTTCGTCCGGCTCGGCGTCCTTGCCCCACATGGGCATCTCGACTTCGAGGTAGACGCCGTGGCGGTCGGCCATGCGGAAAGCCGCGGCGGGAGGGCACCACGAGTGGAAACGGATGTGGTTCAGTCCGTAGTCCTTGACGATGCGCATGATACGCTCCCATTCGGCGTCGCAGACCGGGGCGTGGCCCGTTTTCGGGAACACGGCGTTCTCGACGGTTCCGCGCAGGTGGAGCGGACGGCCGTTGAGCAGGATGTGGTTGCGGCCCTGCGCCACTTCGCGCATGCCGAAGGTCGCCGACTTCTTATGTTCGAAGGACTCTTTTCCGGCGCCGGTCAGCAGCGTGCACTCCACGGTGTAGAGGCTCGGGTTGAATTCGTCCCAGAGTTTGGCCTCCCGGCCCAGCGCGACGGTTTCGGTCAGGTCGATCTCCTCCGCTTCGCCGCCGACAGGTACCTCCTTCGTTACGTGCAAGCCGTTGCCCGAGACGGTGAGCAGCGCCTTTCCTTCGAAAGGCTTTTTCGTGCGGTTGTCGATCTTCAGGCGCACGTCGACGCTGTTCGTCTCGATGTCGGGATACAGCTGCATGTCGTCGATGTAAACGGGGTCTACGGCCACGAGTTTCATCTCGCCGAGGATGCCGTTCCAGTTGATCTGCGTGAACTCCGTGTGGGCGTGGTTCCATTTGTGGGTGTTGTACTGGAACCGGTTGTCGATGCACACCGTGATGCGGTGCGTCTTGCCCGGGGTGACGAAATCCGTCAGGTCGTGGTTGTGGGGGACGCTGATGTAGTCCAGTCGGCTCACCTCCTTGGTGTCGACCCATACCGAGCTGAGCCAGTGGGTGCGTTCGAAATAGAGGAAGATGCACTTGCCCTTCCAGTCGGCCGGGAACTCGATGTCGCGCTGATACCACGCCGGACCCATGTACTCGTAGACGCGCGTCAGGCGGTCGACATGGCGGTAGGGCGATTTGTAGCCGATTTTGTAGTCGTCGGTGATGCCGGGGAGCATGATGGTCTCCTGGAGTTGGTGGTTGTAGCGCGGCGAAAGCGATCCCCTGCGGAAATCCATCACGTCCGTCTGGAACCTCCACTCTCCCGAGAGGTCCATTTCGCGGGTCTGGGCGGCCGCCGGGGAGAGGGAGCCTAACAGCACGGCCGCGAGAAGCAGTTTTATAAACCGGTTTTTCATGTATGGTGTTGTTTTAGATTATCGTTTCAGGTGTTTGTCCGCGAATTTCACGAATTGCCGCCAGTCGTAGAGCGTGATGTCGTGGTCGCCCGAACGGACGTGGTGGCCGATGTGTCCCGACAGCACGGGCGCGTCGGTTTGGGGCAGTTCCGTTCCCGAAAGTCCCTCCAGGCCGAACAACTCGTAGACCGGCGTGGCGTGGACCCCCGCGAGGAACTCGCCTTTCGGATCGGCCCAACGGTCCTCGACGGCGCTGGCGATATACACCGGGCGCGGGGCTATCAGCGCAATCAGTTCGTGCTGGTCGACGGGCAAAGCCGCCTCGTTGCCCGAATACCGGTTGAAGTTCCCGCAAAACCAATGCGGGAAAAGGCTGTTGATCCTGGCTACGGTTTCGCCGTAACAACGCCGCGACAACGCCGCGCCGCCGCATCCCGAGTCGTTCGACACGGCCATGGCGAAGCGCGGATCGACGGCTGCGGCCCAAAGGGCCGTTTTGCCGTGCCGCGAATGCCCGATGACCGCCACGCGGGAGGCATCGACATCCTCGTCGGTTTCGAGGTAGTCCATCGCACGGCTCAAGCCCCAGGCCCAGGCTGCGATCGTGCCCCATTCATCGGGGGCCGGTTTGGTCTGCCCCTCGCGGTAAAAGAGCGGGTGAACGCCGTTTTGGAAGCCGTCGTCGTAGTCGGGGTCGATGTCGCCGCGGTAAATCGTGGCGAGGCCGTAGCCGTTGGCGATCAGCATTTCGACCGGCCACCGCGATGCCGCCGCGGCGCGCGGGAACCCTTTTGCGCGGACTTCGCTGCCGCCCTCTTCGCGCGGCTTTATGCGCGAGACCGACTCCGTGACGAGCGGGTCGTCGCAGATCGTGTGGTTGCCCTTGAAATTCAGCCCCAGAAAGACCGGAACGGCGTCGGTGCGTTTGTTGGGGATGTAGAGCAGGATGGTCATGAAATGTGCGTCGCTCTCGGTGAAGTAGACGGCGATCTCCCGGCGGGTGGCCATGTTGCCCAGCGTGTAGCGGTCCTCGCTCAAGACCTCGAAATGCAGTCCCTCGGGGCGGCCGGGGGCTTTTCCGTAGACCTCGCTTTCGAACAGCGACAGCAGTTCGGGACGGCGTTCCGAAGTCCACGTTTCGGCGTCAGTCACCTTTTTGCCGGCGATGGTTGTCAGCGGGTCGGGCAGCGTGTAGGCCGGAACCTGCGATTCATCGTAGTTTGTCGCGGGCATCTGCGCCCGGGCGCAGAACAGGGTCAGGCCGCAGAGCGGCAGCAGCGCGTATTTTTTCACGGCGGTCATGGCTGCAATCGGCGTTTGATGCGCGTGAGCGCCTCCAGATAATAGTAGTCGGCGTAGGTGAGCGGCACGTCGACCTCCGAGGAGAAGGGATAGGCTCCCGTGCTGTGCCGGAGAATGAAGCCTCCGTTCTCACCCGCCGGAGCGGTGTATTCGGGCGAGGCCAGCGTGCGGATCTGCTTTTCGGCGAAAGCCATGTACCGCTCCCCTTCGGCTGCGGGCACGAAGCCGCTCAGCTCGACCAGCGCCGAGGCCATGATCGCGGCCGCCGATGCGTCGCGCGGCGTGGAGGCGAGGGCCGGCGCGTCGAAATCCCAGTAGGGAATCCCGTCGGCAGGCATGTTCCTGTGGTTGATGAGGAATCCGGCGATGCCGCGGGCCTGTTCGAGGTAGCGGGCGTCGCCCGTGAGGCGGTACATGCAGGTGTAGCCGTAGAGTCCCCATGCCTGTCCGCGGCTCCAGGCCGAGGAGTCGGAGAGGCCCTGATGGGTCTGCTTGAGATGGGGCTGTCCCGAGATCGTGTCGTAGGAGACCAGGTGGCAGGAGCTGAAGTCGGGGCGGAAATGGTGTTTCAGCGTCTTGTCAGCATGCGATACGGCCATGTCGCGCAGCGACTTGTCGCCCGAACGGTCGGCGGCCCACATCAGCAGTTCGAGGTTCATCATGTTGTCGATGATGACCGGATACTGCCATTTGTCGCGGTTGTGGTCCCACGAGCGGATCAGCCCTACTTCGGGTTTGAAGCGCGTCGCCAGCGAGCGCGCCCCGGTGAGCAGCACCTCCTCGTAGGACTTGTCTCCCGTGAGGCGCAGTCCGTTGCCGAAACTGCAATAGAGCATGAACCCCACGTCATGGTTGTCGGTGGTGTGTTTTTCCCGCTCGACGCGTGCGGTGAACATCCGGGCGTACTTCAGCACCCGGGGGTTGCGGCCGTTCTCGTAGACGTACCACAGCACGCCCGGGAAAAAGCCGCTGCACCACCAGCGCGAATCCGACGAGACGTCCTCGCCGTTCTCCCACGTGCGCGGCAGGCGGCCTTCGCGCGCACTGTACTTCTCGGCCATCAGCAGCGTCTGCCGCTCGGCGCCGGCCAGCGCCTTGTCCACGACGGTCTCCAGCGGTTCCCGCCCGCCTCCGGCGCAACCTGCGAGCAGGACGCCGAGAAGCGTGTATGTCAAAAACTTCTTCATCTTCTTTTAATGTTTGTCGTAATAGGCTTTCATCAGATACCACGCTTTCTTGCGGTATCCCTGATCGGAAACCAGCCCCTTGCGGTTCCAGCCCTCCTGGTTGGCGGGGTGGAAGCGGAACGGCGAGCGGAAGTCGAACAGAATCCACGGCGACACGCCCCGCAGGTTGGGGATGTTCTCGAACATGCGCAGGTTGTCGCGGTAGAGGGCCTCCTGATACTCCTCGCTCCACGAACTGGCCACATCGGCCGGGCCGTGCTGGCCGTAGAGCGCCTCGCCGCCGAATTCGGAGATGATCAGCGGTTTGCCGCGCGCCACGTCCCACACCGCCTTGTCGGGCGTGAGGGGCCACGGGTGGTACCAGCCCATGTATTTGTTGATGGCCACGACATCCAGTTCCCCGATGAACGGGTCGTCCATGACGAACAGCTGCCGCTGGCGGTCGAAACGTACCAGATCGAACGCCGCAACGATCAGGCGCGTGTCGTCGATCTCCCGGCAGCATGCGATCAGGTGGCGCAGGAAGGCGTTGCGCGGCCCGGAAGGCTGCGTCTCGTTGGCCACGCCCCAAAACGTCAGGGCGCAGCGGTTCTTGTCGCGCGTGACCATCTCGCGGATCATGCGGCCCGCCTTTTCGCGGGTTGGGTCGTTGGCGAAGTCGATGCCCTGCCAGATGGGAATCTCCTCCCAGAGCAGGAAGCCCATCTTTTCGGCCAGCCGGACGATATGTTCGTTCTGCGGGTAGTGCGCCAGACGGATCATGTTGCAGCCGAGTGCCTTGGCCTCGCTGAGCAGCATCACGGCGTCGGCCTCGGAGTGTGCCCGGCCCATGCGCTGGGGGATCTCTTCGTGGAACGAGATCGACTTGAGGAACACGGGCGAGCCGTTGAGGACGATCTCTTCGCCCTCGGTGCGGATATTGCGGAACCCGATCGACTCCTCCACCCGGTCGCGGTCCGTGGAGACGATCACCCGGTAAAGTTTCGGATCGGCGGGGGACCAGCGTTGCAGTCTCCTGACCCGGAACGACGCCGAGGCCGTACCGGTCGCTCCGGCAGTGACGGTCCGGTCTACGTTCAGTTCGGGAATCTCGATCCGTACGGCCGTTCCGGCAGCGGCGCCCGCCAGCTGCACATCGGCGTCGATCCGGTCGTCGGAATCCTTGCCGAGGCGGATGAAATAGTCCCGGATAAAGGCGTCGGGCACGCTGACGAGCATCACGTCGCGCGTGATGCCGCCGTAGTTCCACCAGTCGAAGGCCATCGCCGGGATGGCGTCCGTGGTGCGGGTGTTGTTGACCTCCACGGCCAGAAAGTTGCCTTCGGGCCTGAGGCGGCCCGTCACCTCGATCTCAAAGGGTGTGAATCCGCCTTCATGGGCGCCGATCTCCTCGCCGTTGAGGTAGACCCGGCAGCGGTAGCTGACGGCTCCGAAATAGAGGAACTGCCGCCGGCCGGTCTGCTCGGGGGCGTCGAACCGCCGGGCATACCACACCGTGCCTTCGTAGTATTTCAGCTCGGGCATCTGGCAGTTCCAGTCCGAGGGAACGTCGAGCCGCAGGCCGTTGTCGAACGAATATTCGTAGAAATCGGTCTTTCCCTCCGGCCTGCGGTTGAGGTAGATCTTGTTTTTGCGGCCCTGATCGTAGAGATCGACGATGGCGTCCCACTTTCCGTTGAGCGACTGCACGTCGCGTCCGTAAACGTTGGTGATCAGCTCCTGGGCTGCGATGTCGGCCGCCGCGAGCAGCAGCAGAGCAAATGACAGGATGAATTTTATCGGTGTTTTCATTGTTATCAGGATTTGTGGTTCGTCAGCGGATCAGTTCGTAGCGGTACATCGTGTAGTCGTTGGGCGCGGGAAGTTCCACCTCCAGCGTTCCGCGGCGTCCGGTCTTCTGCACGGCGGCCTTCCCGCTCCCCAGCACCGGCGTGAGGCGCACTTTCGAGTTCTCGGGGAGCCACGTTTCGATCCGGGCCTTCCGGTCGGGGTTCTGCTCGCGGAAGAAGATCAGGTAGCCCCGCTCGCCGTCGACCGACTGGAATCCGGTCCACGAGCGGCCCGACGGTTCGTCGCCTACGGGGAGGATCACTCCGCGGTGGAAATCGTGCTGCACCTCTTTGTAGCGTTCGATCAGCGCGCCGATGCCCAGCGCCTCTTCGGGCAGTCCGCTCGCCTCCATCCAGGCCAGCGGCTGTCCGGCCATGGTCGTTGCGAAGAGGTATTCGAAACTGTAATTGGCCGGGGCGAACGGGTCGCCGGCATATTTTTCCGTGTTGCGCCATTTGTTGAGGAACTCGATCTGGAGCTTCTCCGCGGGAACGTATTTGGAGAGCATCCACAGGTTGCGCAGCGTCCAGTAGGGGTAGTAGTTCTGCCAGTCGGTGTAACGGTTTTCGAGGAAGATGTTGCCGTACTCGTTGAACATGTGGTAGCCTCCGCGGCGTCCGGCCGTGGCGTCGAGGTTGAAGACCACTCGGCCGCCCGTCCGCTCCAGCACGCGGTCGAACAGCCGCCGCAGGTTGCTTTCGGAGCGTTTGTCGGGGATTGCCAGTCCGTCGATCTTGAACGTGCGGATGCCGTACTCGTCGTAGAGACCGACGAGGGCCTGCGCATCCTTCTCCCAGTCGGCATAGCCGTCCTGTACGCTCGGGTTGAACCAGAGGCAGATCTCCACGCCCAGTTCCCGGCCCAGCTCCACGACAGGGTGCAATCCCCGGGGGTATTTCTCCGGGTCGGGTTTCCAGTAGTCGGGATTGTCCCAGATGTTTTTGAACGACCCCTTCGCCACGGCGGAGTTGGGGCTTTTGCCCACCTGCCAGCCGTCGTCGATCTGGAAATGCGTGATGCCCAGATGCGCGGCCTTGCGGACCTCGGCCAGGCAGAACCGTTCGTTCACCTTCGTGTCCTGACTGCGGTCGCCCCATGTGTTCATCATCACCATCTCGTCGCGTCCGGGAAGCAGCTTCCGTAAATTTTTCTGGTAGCTCCGCAGGGCCGTCAACTGTTCGAGTTCTCCGCCCGACCAGACTCCGAGGACGCATCCGTAGGCTTTCACCCACTCCCCTTCGCGGAGGTCCTTCTCCGTCACGCCCAGTCCCGTCACCGTGAAATCGCCGAACTCCGCCGTGAAGTCCCCGCCGCCATAGGCCAGTTGCACGCCCGAACCGGGGGCTTCCTTCAGGAAGAAGAGCCCGCGGCCGTTCTCGGCGTTGCGGGCGAAGAGCAGGTTGCCCCGGTAGCTGTTTTTCCGGTAGGGAATGACGTCGGTTTCGAAGACCAGGTTGTTGTTCCAGTCCGTGACGTCCTGGAACTCCACGATCCGCGTGTGCCAGTGGAACCCGCCGGGGTTGAACCGGTCGAGGGTCGCGGCGACCGGCTGCGACTGCATGTCGGCGGTCGATTCGATGTTCTTGCGGTCGGCGGCGTTGACCGCCCGGCTCTCGGGAAGCTGTGCGGCGCTGCCTTTGAGGTAGGTGTCGCAGGCGATCGCCGGAGTGTCGGCGCAGATGCGGTAAATCCGCCGTACGTCGAGCGTTCCCAGCGAAAATTCCACGGTGATTTCCAGCCGCGCCGGATGGATGTCGGTTTCGGCGATCCGTTTCGTCGAGCAGCGTCCGCCGGTGCTTCGGGTATCGCCCGCGACCTTGAAGTCGGGCGTCAGGGAACGGGAAGTCCACACCTGTCCTGACGAAAAGTCGGTCAGGCTCTGCGTCATCAGGTTGCCGCCGTTCCAGACGAACCGGCGTTCGATCCGGGAGTTGCCGATCGTCAGGGTGTCGTTCTGCAAACGGCTGTAACAGCCCTCCTGCGGGAAGGCGGACGTGCCGCAGAGCAGCATCGTGAACAGTATCGGGAGTGTGTGTTTCATGGTCGGGATTCTATTTTGCCGGCAGGATTCTGCGCATCGTGTCGGTAAAGATCGCAGCCATCCGCTGCTGGATGTATTTGTCTTGGCCCCGCTGGGGATGCCACCCGTAGGCGACGCCTTCGATGGTTTGCGTGTCCTGGGCGTGGAGCAGGCTCTGCTGGGTCCCGGTGGCCGGGTTCGGAGTGTCTTTCGAGAAGCCGATGTTCCTGTCGAACTCCACGAGCGGCAGGCCCCACCGTGCGGCGAGGCGCCGTATGGCGGCGTTGTAGGTCGTCCGCGCGTCGTGCCAGTCGGTGCAGAGGACGATGACGGCGGGTTTACCCGATTTCGTGCCGTAGTACTTCGATTTCGGGTCGTCCTTCAGGGCGTAACACTCGCTTTGGTAGCGTTTGATGACGTAATCGAACGCTGCGGCGTAGTTGCTTCGGTCGAACGGCGTCGTGTAATCGGTGTACTTCTCTTTCAGGCCGCCCGTGGCCGAGACGTCGCGGTTGTGGACCTGCATGATGACCAGCGCATCCATCTCGTCCAGCTCCCCGGCGTTCCAGAGCGTGCCCTCGGCCATCCGGTTGGCCGTGTCGGCGATCGACTCGCCGCCGATGGCCCGGTTGAGCGCCCGGGCGTCCAGTTGCCGGCAGCCGATTTCGAACCAGCCGTTCTGCGGCGAGGCGAACGAGGCCCCGGTGAGGAGGATCGTATATTTCGCGTTCTCCTGCGCTGCGGCGTGTCCCCATGCGAGGGGCAGCGCAAGCAGCAGTGTCAGTAGTTTTTTCATTGTCGTTTTCAGTCGTTGCGCAGTGCGCGGGGCGCTTTCAGAGAACCGCCCGTGTTGAATTTCTGGTTATCGGGAATCCCCTCTTTTCTGCCGACGCCTTTGCGCATCAGCCTGCGGAGTTCTCCGAGGTGTTTCTGGTAGATCAGGCGGGGCGAAGCGTCGTATTTGCGGCACAGCGAGGCTGCCATGCCGACCACCTCGCCCATCATGCCCGTCGTGCGCATCACCCGCACCGTTCCGAGGGCCACGTGCGTCACGCTGATGTTCCGCCCGGCCATGAACAGGTTGTCCACGTTGCGGGAGTAGAGACACCGGTAAGGCACGGCATGGGGATAGATGTGGATGTGTTTGGTCGCGGCCTTGAACTCCCGGCCCGGGAAGCGCACGGAGTTGAGCGAATCGGGAAAATGCAGGTCGATGTCCCACGTCGCGGTGAACGAGGCGTCTTCGTGGAAGACGTTCTTGTCGATGTCGTCCTGTTTGAGGACGTAGTCGCCCAGAAGCCGCCGCGATTCGCGTTTGCCGGCCACATAGGCCACCCAGCCCAGCTCGCGGTTGCGGTACTTGGCATTGTCTTTCAGGCCGTTCTTGAGAAAGCTCCAGTTCGAATAGATCACCAGCAGGCCGTAGTCGCGGATGCGTTCGAAATCGCGGATCTGGTCGAGGTTCATGCCCGTCTCCCATTTCCATTCGCCCATCGTCACCCGCTCGCAGTTTTCGGCGTTGAACTCCACGCCGTAGCTGAACGTCGGGAACGAGGTTTTGCGGCCCGTGTCGACCGAATACCATTGGACGGACGAACCCATCGTCATCCGGTCGGCGGTTTCGGGCGCCAGCGTTTCGCCGAATTCGTCGCGGCTCTCGCGGCCCATGCGGTAGTCGGCTCCGGCCAGGAATCCGACGGTTCCGTCGCCCGTGCAGTCGGCGAAAAGCGGCGCTTCGAGCGTCGTCTCCTCCCCGGTTTCGATGTGGCGGACGATTACGGATTTTATCCGGCCGCCCTCTTTGTTCACCGCTACGGCGCGGCAGCTGGAGAACAGCTTCACGTTCTGCTCCCCGGCGATGAACGCACTTTTCTTCGCGTCCTCGTAGTTTTCGGCCGGCCGGGCGTTGCCTTCGCGCGAGTGGCCGAATTCGCGGATCATGCGGCCCAGTCCCTCGTTGGGGCCAAGCTCGATGACGCCGCCCAGATGCACGCGGATTTCGGAGCTGTTGTTGCCGCCCAGCACCGGGCGGTCGTTGACCAAAGCGACGCTGCACCCCAGCCGGGACGCCGCGGCCGCGGCGCACATGCCTGCGATGCCGCCGCCCACGACGACGAAATCGAACGATTCGGCGGTTTGCGGCGTTGCGGGGATGCCGAGCATCCGTTTGCGGAACGTAGCGAGTTCCGCGCTTCCGGACGGAGGGACGTCGCCCTCTTCGGTGGTGAAATAGACGGCGTCGCAGCGGCCGTCGAATCCGGAAAGGTCGGTCAGCGAAACGCTGACCGGACCTTTCCGGACGGAGACCTTTCCGGCGCACTGCCACATCCACTCGCTGCCCGTGCAGCCGAGCGTCGCGGACAGTTTCCGGCTGCCGACCCGGAGGGCGAACTTTCCGGGACCTTCCCCGTCGTACCAGGGGGCGACCCAGTTGAACGTCCGGACGTAGACCCGGTAGGTTCCCGTTTCCGGGAATTCGACCGTCGTCACGGCGTCCGCCACGGGTTTGCCCATGCCGTGCGCGATGAGGTAGGGCGAACCCATCTGGTCCATGAACTGCTGGTCCACGGCCCACCCGCCCTTGTCGCGGAAACTCTCGGCCTCGACCAGGACGCCGCTCCCGAAGGAGGCGGTGACGGACAGCAGCAGCGCTGCGGAAAGCAATGCAACCCTCTTCATGGTTTTTCAGGCGTTAGTTGATCTGTACTTCGTGCAGTTTCACCCAGCCTTCGGCCGTCTTTTCGTTGTTCACGGCGAGCTGGATGGCAGGCCGGTTCTCCTTCGTCGTGTCAACGATGGCGATGCCCCACGTGTATTTCCCCGCGGGAAGATCGACGGCCGGCGTTTCGAAGGTGTAGGAGAAGGGCTTGCTCTCGACCCAGGTCGAAGGCTCGCAGTCCTTGTCGACGAAGACCTTCTGCGCCTTGTCCGAAGCGTCGATCAAAGCGAAGGCCACCTTGTATTTGTAGTTCCACTGCGGCAGGTTGTTCGGGAAATAGCCCCAGCCCATGTTGCGCCAGCGCGAAGCGACCTTGACACGGCTGCCTGCGCTCACCTGGTCGGGAACGATCACCTGGTCGGGATAGAGACGGTAGCCGCCTTCGGAGACGAAGCGCTGCACGAGGCTGAAGGCATCGTTGAACCACGACTCGGTCTCCTGGCCGACACGGAAGTCCATCATGTTGACGCGGGCTTCGGCCGAGGAGTCGAATTCGCCCTGGCGGACATCTTCGGGGTGTCCCTGGCGGTAGCCGGCCGGGTCGTTCCAGTAGCTGTGGCTGCTGACGATATATCCGCCCTCCATGATGATGGGGACCTTGTAACGCCATTGTGCGGCGATTGCCTTCTCCCAGGTGCTGTAACCCCAGCTGGAGTTGTTCATGCCGAAGGCGTCGGAGCGGATGCAGTAGCCGTTGCTGATGGCCAGGGCCACGAGGCTTTCGCTGTTCGGGTTCGCCGTGCCCTGGCTCGTGGGATGGCCCAGTACGCGGTGGTAGTTGATCACCAGGGGAACCTTCGTGAAGTGTTTGGCGTAGAGCTTGGTGATCCAGTCGAGGACTTCGCGCTTCACCGTTTCCGTATTCTCATCGACAGCCGATACGTCGTCCTTGTTGTAAGCCACGCTGTGGCCCTCGCCCCACTTGCCGAGGCCGTAGCCGTCGATGAACGAGGTGTATTCCGGATCGTTGAACTCCTCGGCGAGGGCTGCGACGAACTTCTCGTAGTAGCGCTGGAAGATCGGGTCCTGCGGCATCGGTGTCTTGCGGTCGGGGTATTTCGGCTCCGACATCGCGTATTCGGCTCCGGCATCGTAGACGAACTGGGGCGTATTGGCGCCCTGGTCACGTCCGTCCACCACGACGCGGAAAGCGATGGGGAGTTTCAGCTCCCGGGCTTTCTGAACCAGTTTGTAAACCTTCGAATCGGGGTCTTTCCAAGCGTACTGCCCGTCTGCGGGATTCAGCACGGACCATTTCGTGCGGATATAGCAGGCCGAAGCGTAGTCCGCCACCCTTACGTTCTTTCCGAGCAGCGGTACGTAGATCTCCTTGTCGAAATAGGAGGGATCGTAGTCCGCGCTGACATACATCACCCAGCCGTTGAGCGGGTTGTGCAGCACTTCCGACTTGTTGTAGGCGGGCTTTACGGTCACACCGGCAACTTGGCCGCCTTCTTCGCCGCCGCCGTTGTCCTTCGAGCAACCGCAGGAAGCGGCGCAAAGAAATGCTGCCAGAAGACAGCCGGTCATCAGATTTCTCATGTGTATCATGTTGCTGTTTTTACGATTGATTGTCGTTGTAATGGAATATTGCCGTATCTTCCTGTCGGCCGGAACCCAGTCTCCATTCCGATACGGCAATATTTTTCAGTCGTGCGGTCCGGCGTTATTTGTTCCGGGCCAGGATCGTCATATTGCGCAGGTCGAGAATCAGTAGATCGGCGGAAGGAACATCGTAGTAAGAATTTCGCACCGCGCTGGACACTCCGCCATGCAACTCGCTTACCTTACCCAGCGGTAGCGAAATCTCCTGCTTCTCCGTATCCGTTTTGGGAGGACAAGTGAAACAATAGGAGTGGGACAGATCAAAAGGTTTGCCGTTCGACTGCATGAGAGGTTTGCCTTCGCTGTCGGTAAATCCCTTTGCCAGAGCGAACTTCATCTTTCCCTTGTACTTCGTACCGTTATGCTTCGCAGCATCGTAAACCAGTATCTGCGGATCGGCCATACTTGGCTCGAAAGTAACCTCTTTCGTTCCCCAACCTGTGCCGGCGCCGTACAGGTACAGAACACCGGTTACCGGAATTGTCACTTCGGGATTGGAAGCATCCCCAGTCAGATGGAACGTTACCGACAGCGGCTTCAGGTCGGTCGCCGACGAGTAGATGCGCACCTGCTTGTTCTCCATGTCGATCAGCAGGCGGTAGTTGCCGGCGCTCGGGATATTCCACGAAACGGGGGTTTCCGTCATCTTCACGTCGACAAGCTCCCCGTCGCGGAGCGCGCCGTTGCCGTCGCTCGGAACGATGTAGTAGGTCTGACCCTCCAGCTCGACGGGAATCTGCAACTCGCCGATGCTCAATTCGCCGTACCAGGCATAGAGGTTCGCATTCTCGACCGTCTTTTCGATCTCCGTCACGCTGCTGATGGCCGTGCCGGAAAGCGACACCTTGTCGGCATCGAAGACATCGACCTTGATCGGGGTTACGGTCACCTCCACGGTGCGCACTTCGGGCATTTCGTATGTGGGGCCGCCCGCATACTCCGCGATGACGCGGAACGCCAGCGTGAAGGTCTTGTTTACGGGCACTTTCCAGCGCTCGTTAGCCCAGTTGTTGATTTGCTCGGAGGTGTAGCTCCGACTGAAGATGCCGTCGTCTTCGCTCGTCACGATGGCGGTGGACGAACCGAAGTTGTTGTTCAGCAGGTCCAGTTTGGTCGTGTAGGACACCAGATACTCGTCGGGCATCGGACGCGCGGGCGTCCAGTCGAAGGTCAGTACCGTAGCCGAAAGGTCGTTTTCGTCCAAAGCGATCTGGGAGGCGGAGGCGGTCAGCTCCAGAGTTTCCCGGACCGGGTCGCTGTCGTGTTCGTACGGGTCCCATTCACAGGCCCACTGGCCGAGTGCGAAAAGGGTCAGCAGCGACAGGTTGCATGCAAATTTTATCTTTTTCATAACTGTTTTTTTCGTGGTTGCTGATACGGTCCGGAATCTGCCGGACACATTCTTGTCTGATCCGCCCGGAGGCGGGGACGAAGGTTTTTAGCCTTCGTAACCTTCATATCCGGGATTCTGCGGGAAATTGCCGACATTCGCGTCGCGGATAGCCTGCGGAATGGGCCACAGCACGTGGAAATCCTGGATGAGGTCGCGCGCCTCGGGGTTGTACTTTCTCACGCGTTCGAGCAGTTTGCCCGTGCGTATCAGCGTGAAGCGGCGGCTCTCTTCGCCGTAGAGTTCGCGGATGCGCTCGTCGAGCAGGAAATCCATCGTCATCTCCTCGTCGGAAACGTCGGACACTTTGGCGCGGCGGCGCACTTCGTTCACGGCATCGGCGGCCTTATCGGGCATGTCCTGACGCAGGTAGGCTTCGGCCAGCAGCAGGTAGGTCTCGGCCAGGCGGAATTTCATGCGGTCTTTGTATGCGCCGGTAAGCTGGAGGTTTTCCTCCTTACCGAAGAAAAATTTCTTCAGCGCCGGGAAGAGCTGGGCCTGCGACCACGATTTGTCGTCGATGGGGCATTTTTGTCCCAGCTTGTTGGGCGTCAGCGGGTTGTTGTAGTACCAGTTGCGCTTGATGTTGTACTCCGAGTTGCGGATGTCGCCGTCTTCGAAGATGCCTTTTTCCTGAATATCGGGGAAACCCTCCTTTTCTCCGGCCGTCGTGGCGTTGGTTCCCTTGACGCCGATCCACCACTTCAGCGGATAGATCTGCGCCAGGCCGCGGCCGCCGAGCGAGTCGGCCAGTGCGAATCCGTCGATGGCGTGGTACTGGGGATTCCAGGCGCGGCGGGTCCAGTCGTCGGAATTCGTGCCGCCGCCGACCGTGTTGTACTGAAACTGCATGACCCAGATACCCTCGGTGTTGCCGGCCGAACGGTTCTGATTGTTTTCGACGAACATGTCGCTGAAATAGTCGCCGGGATCGTTCTTGGCGTTGCCGAAGCGGCTTTTCATCAGACTGTAATACGGGCAGTCGATCACGTCCTGGGCATTCTCCTCGGCCAGCTTATAGTCGCCTTCGGCGCCGCGCAGCAGGTACATTTCGCTCAGCAGGTGGCGTGCGGCCCACGTCGTAAGCTTGCCCTCCTTCACGTTGTCGGGATTGTCGGGAAGGTACGTCTTGGCAAATTCCAGGTCTTTGATGATGTTGCCCTGCACCTCGATCTTGGGATCGCGCGAGAACGAGAGCAGGAAGGGCTTCTGGATGGTTTCGACCCAGGGCACGTCGCCGTAGAGGTAGACCAGCGTGCGGTAGGCGTAAGCCCGGAAGAAACGGGCTTCGGCCTGGTAAAGCTGTTTGTCGGTGGGATAGTCCCAGTTGTCGTTCTTTTCGGAATAGATCAGCAGTTCGTTGGCCGAAGCGATCAGGTTGTAAGCCCAGTTCCAGTACGAGCCGACGAAAAGCGTCGACGGGTTGAGCGTCATTTCGGCGAACGGAACCAGCGAACCGTCGCGGACGGTTCCCATGCGGCAGAGGTCGGTCGAAATCTGGAGCACCTCGTAGGCGCAGGCGCCGTTGTGCATGAAAGCGCCGTTTTCACCCCAGGTGTTGTATTCCGAGCGGGCGATGGCGTAGAGCCCCGTGGCTCCCACCTCGAAGCCCAGTGAACTGGTGTAAGTGTTGTCGGGGGCCAGCGAACTTTTCAGATCCTCTTCCAGGAAGGAGGTGCAGCCCGCAGCTATCGAGAGGATCGAACTCGCGATGCCGATCTTGATATAATTCATCGTTTTCATAGTCAGGTCTTGATTAGAAGGTTAAGGTTAATCCCAGTACGTAGGAACGGGCGGTCGGGAACGATGCGAACCAGGTGTTGTCGTAGTTCAGCATCTGGCGCATGTTGGAGAAGGCGCAGACGTTGTTCACGCTGAAATTCACGTCGATGGCGCTCAAGCCGATCCGGCGGACGAATTTCTGATTGACACGGTAGCCCAGCGTGATGTTGCGCAGCTGCACGTAGTTGAGCTTCTTGTAGTAGCCGTGGCTGAAGGAGGCCTGGTAACCCGGCGAAACGACCTCTGCGTCGGGGGTCTCCGGCGTCCAGTATTTCACGCCGTGGATGTAGTTGCCCGAACCGAACGTATACGAGGAGATGTTGGCCACGTTGTCCGTCATCCACTTGCCGAAGACGCCGTTGAACAGGAACGAGAAATAGAAGTCCTTGTAGGAGAAACGGTTGCCCATCGACATCGTGAAGCTCGGCTGTTTGCTGCCGATCACCTTGCGGTCTTTGGAGTCGATGACGCCGTTGCCGTCGACATCCTCCAGTTTGGCGGCTCCGGGCGTGGCTCCGGTCTGGTGGGCCACCTCCTTGCCGTCCTTGTCGATGAACGTGAACTCGTCGCCTTCCTGCCAGATGCCGATCATGTTCCAGTCGTAGTAGACCGACAGCGGCTGGCCGATGAACCACTTGTTGTTGATGTCGTCTCTGCCGTCGCCGCGCAGCGCGACGATCTTGTCGCGGTTGAGCGAGAAGGTGAAGTCGGTCTCCCACCTGAAATCCTTCTTGCGGATATTCTGCGAATGGAGCGTCAGTTCGATACCCTTGTTGCGGGTCTGGCCGACGTTGTAGAGAATCTTGCTGTAACCGTTCATAATGGGAACGGTACGCGACATCAGCAGGTCGTGCGTGTTGGAGAGGTACATGTCGATCGTACCGCCCAGACGGCCGTTGAAGAACTGGAAGTCGATACCGAGGTTGGCCGTATAGGTGGTCTCCCAACGCAGGTCGGGATTGCCGATACCGTCGCTCGGCAGGTAGGCCGAGTTGGCGGCGTCGCTGTTGTCGCCCCAAATATATTTGACACCATTGGTCGAGTAGAGACGGTCGAGCGACTGATAACGTGAAATGGCGTTGTTTCCGTTGGCGCCGTATGAGAGGCGGATCTTCAGCATGTCGATCCAAGAGGCGTTGTCCTTGATGAAGCTCTCCTCGCCGAGATGCCAGGCAACGGCAGCCGAGGGGAAGAAAGCCCATTTGTGGTTTTCAGCGAAGGCCGAGAACGAGTCGGCGCGTCCGGTGAGTGTCAGAAGGTATTTGCTGTTGAAGCCGTAATTCACACGGAACATGCCCGAAACGAAGTTCTCTTTCCAGAAAGACGAACTGATGGCGATCTTGTTCTCGGCGCCGTCCATCCGGTAGAAGCTCGAGTCGTCGTTTACGAAGCCTTCGCCGCTTTGCGAAGCGGCTGTATACTGGGCCTCCTGCATGGAGAAGAGACCTGTGAAGTCGATGTGATGTTTGCCGAAATTCCGGTCGAATTTAAGCACGTTCTCCCACGTCCAGTCCGTCGTGTGGTTGTTGGCCAGCTCGGCGCGGCCGTCGACTTTCTTACCCGTTACGGTGTTGCGGCCGTAGTAGGTTCCGTTCATCTGGCTGCGGTAGTTGTAGCCGAACTGCGACCGGAAAGAGAGCCCTTTGACCGGAAGTTTGAGATCGAGGAACCCGTTGGCCATGAAGTTGCGGCCCGTGCGTTTCTGGTCGGCGTTGACGTCCTTCATCGGGTTGGGCAGGTTCGAGTAGTCCATCGGCTCCTCGTAGTAGGCGCCGGTCTCGTCCTTGTAGATGCCGTAGGGGCTTTGCTTGATGGCATGTTCGAGGTTCGGCGTCGCACCGCCGGTCTCACGGTTCACGAACTGCGTGGTGAGACCTACGGACAGCCAGTCGTTCATTTTCTGGTTGATGCTGGCATAGACGTTCGTGCGCTGGTAATTCGAATTGTAAACCACGCCGGGGTTGTCCAGGTAGGAAACCGAGGCCATATAGGTGGTCTTCTCGTTGCCGCCCTGGAAGCTCAGCTGGTGGTCCATCGTGAAGACCGTGCGGAAGACATAGTCCTGCCAGTCGTTGGTGATGCCCTTGGCGTAGTTTACCTTCTCGCTGGCGCTGATAATCGAACCTACCAGCGGATCGAGCTGCTCGCCGCTGTAATTGTTCTTGAGCCGGCCCATGTCCTGTTTGAGGCGGATGAACTCGTTGGGACCCATGGTTTCGATGCGCTGCATCGGCTCGGCGATGGCGAGCTTCGTTTTGTAGGTGACATGGAATTCGCCCTGCGAACCCCGCTTGGTCTGGATCAGGATGACGCCGTTCGAGCCGCGCGAACCGTAGATGGCCACGGCCGACGCGTCTTTCAGCACCGACATGTTCTCGATGATGTTCGGGTCGAGGTCGGCCAGTCCGCCCGAGTAGGGAATGCCGTCGAGAATGATCAGCGGGTCGTTGCTGGCCGTCAGTGAGTTCTGGCCGCGGATCAGCAGGGTCTGGTTGCTGCCCGGCGCTTCGTTGCCGGTCGTGATGTTCAGACCGGCGACCTGGCCGACCAGACGGTCCATCAGGTTGTTGGTCGAGACCATTTCCAGCGTCTGTTTGCTGACGACGGCGAGACCTCCCGTGAGGTCTTTCTTTTTCTGCGTACCGTAACCCACGACGACCACTTCGTCGAGGGACTGGGCGTCTTCGGTCATCGTCACGTTTACGACATTCGATGCGCCGAGTTTCACTTCCTGGTCGGTATAGCCCAGACAGGTGAAAAGAAGCGTCGAGGATGCGGGAACTTTGATTTCATAAACACCTTGCGTATTGGATACGGCTCCGTTGTTGCTTTTGCCGTCCTTTACCACGACAACGACTCCCGCCAGCGGGGCGCCGCTTCCGTCGGTGATTTTACCGGTTACTTTGACGTCGTTCTGCTGGGCGAACGACGGTGTTGCAGACAGCAGGAATAAGAGGGAAATCGTCAGGCTGCCTATAAGCTTTTTGTACATGCTCATTATCATAAAAGGTTTCTTTTTGGTTAGTGCTTGTATCTCCGTTATAAAGGGATTGTCTGGAGGGGCGGGAGACACTTCGTCGCCTGGTGTGGTTTTCCGATCATCTTTTCATAGGTTTCAGGTTTTAATTTTTTAAATTTTTTATGTATTTCGAAGGAAAAGCGGACGCCGGGGACTTCGGACCCCGTATTGCAAAGGTCAATAAAACGGGGCGACCGGATGGGCGTCGTTTATTCGGAAATGGTTCCATTTCGTACGGAGGGGTAAAAAAAAGGAGCATATCCGGGCGCTGCGGGCGCTGCGCAGACCTGCGAAGAGTCCCGTCCGGACAAAATGAAACCTCCCTGCCGGTCGCGCGGGGCGACGGCGGGAAGGTTTCTGCGGGCAGATGCGGACGCTGCTCCGGCGGATACGAAAGCACGAGATATTCATAGCCGGTTCGGTCGGCTCCTTTCGTGCGGTTTGCGTCAGGATTTCTTCTTAAATTCGGATGGGGTCAGTTCGAAATGCCGTTTGAAACAGATGCTGAAATATTTGGGATTGGCGAATCCCGTCAGGACCGAGATCTCGGAGATGGTCAGGTCCGACTCCCGGAGCAGCTGGGCCGACCGTTTCAGCCGGACGTCCATGATGAACTCCTTGATCGACATGCCCGTGATGTCGTTGATCTTCTGGTAGAGGAGCGTGCGTCCGATCGACATGTCCGACACGAACGAATCCACGTTGTAGTCGCTGTTGTCCATGTTCCGTTCGATGTAGTTCATCGCCTTTTTCAGCAGTTCCTCGTCCATCGACGAAATGGTGATCTTCGACGGTTCGGCGATGTACTTCTTGCTGTAACGCTCCTTGAGTTCCTGCTGGCTGCGGATGAGGTTGGCAACCTGTTTGAGCAGGAAATCCATATCGAAGGGCTTGTCGATGAACACGTTGGCTCCGCATTCCAGTGCCTTGATCTTGTTTTCGGTGTTTTTGCCCAGAGCCGAAAGCATGATCACCGGGATATGGCTGGTCTTGATGTTCGAACGCAGCGAGCGGCATACCTCGAAGCCGTCGGCTTCGGGCATCATCAGGTCGGTGATGACGATCTGGGGGCAGATTCTCTCCGCTTTGGCGATGCCTTCGCTGCCGTTTGCCGCGGTGTATACGTTGTAGTGTTTCGACAGCCGTTGTTCGAGGTAGCTCCGCAGGTTGGGGTCGTCCTCGATGACCACGATGTTGCACGCCTTGCGGTCGTGCCGGTCGTTGGGAGCCATGACGTCGGATTCGGTCAGCAGGTTGTCGATTTCGGAGACCGTGTATTCGTACGATTCGGCGGCGCTGTCGGTCTTTTCGGCGTTGAGCGTGAAGGGCAGGACCACCGTGAACGCGACTTTCGAGTTGCCCGAACGGAGGGTGATGGTTCCGTTGAGGTTGCCGACCAGCTCCTTGACGATGGCCAGTCCCAGGCCGCTGCTGCTCTCGAATTGGGGACGGCGGTCGGAGAGGTGGTTGAACGATTCGAAGATGGCCTCCTTCTTGTCGTCGGGGATTTCCGCCCCGGTGTTGGTGACCGTGAAGGCGATGTATTCGGTGCCGGCGGCCGGCGGAGCGGACTCCGGGCGCTGGTCCTGCCGCGCCGGGTAGATTCTCACGCCGACATAGCCGTTTTCCGAGGCGTACTTGATCGCGTTGGAGAAGAGGTTCGTGAAGATTTTTTCGATCACGTCGTGGTCGAACTTGGTGTAGAAACTTTCATACTGGGAGTTGAAGCCGGTTTCGATCCCCTTCTTGTTGGCGTAGAACTCGAACAGCGAGAAGATGCTGTCGATGAAGCGGATCAGATCGCCCGGCTGGCGGTTCAGGGTGATCTTCTGGCTCTCGATTTCGCGGAACTGAAGCAGTTGGCTGATCATGCGCTGGATGCGCCCCACGTTCTTCTCGATCAGGTGCACGTAGGCATTGCCAGGCGCATTGGCGGGCAGGTGTTCCTTGAGCTGTTTCAGCGGGTCGACGACCAGCGTGAGCGGAGTTTTGAGGTCGTGGGAGATGTTCGTGAAGAAGTTGATCCGGGCCTGGGTCAGCTGCTTCATGTTCTGTTCCTTGATCCGCTCCAGTTCGAGCCGCTGTTCGAAAATCTTCTTGTTGGTGAAATACCGCCAGATGAAGTAGGCCACCGCCGAGAGCAGCGCCGCATAAACGAGGTAGGCCCAGCGGGAGAGGAAGGGCGAGGGGTGCACCCTGAAGCCGAGCGCCGAAACCTCGTCGCCCCACAGGCCGTCGTTGTTGGCCGCCTTGACCTCGAAGACATAGTTTCCGGCGGGCAGGTTGAAGAACTGCACCGCCTTCTGTCCCTGCGGCAGCAGGGACCATCTTTCGGAGTGTCCCAGCAGGCGGTAGGCATACTGGTTTTTCTCGGCGTTCAGGTAGCTGTTCGCCGAGAAGCGGATTTCGAAATTCGACTGCCGGTGCGACAGTTCGATCACGTCGCCCTCGCCTCCGCGGTAGGAGAGCGTGGAAATGGCTTTCTCCAGAGGCGAGTTCTTGGCGCCGGGCACGGCCGGCCGGCTGTTGATAAGCAGGTCCGTAAAATAGACTTTCGGCTTCTGGTCGTTGTATTTGATCTTTCCCGGGGTGAAGAGGATGAAGCCGTCCGTCCCTCCGAACAGCATTTCGCCTTTCGAGGTCTTGTAGCAAGCCCGCACGTAGTAGGCTCCGCAGCGGTTCGGGATGTCGATCTGCGATTTGCGGATCACCCCGTCGGTATGGTCGTAATAGTAAAGCCCGTCGTTGGTGCTGAACCAGACATCTTTCGAGGGGGTGTCTTCGAGGATGCCGAAGACTGTTTTGCCCTCCAGCCCTTCGCCGTTCCGGTCCCTGAAATTGACGTAACTGCCGTTGCGGCGCAGCAGGTTGACCCCGCCGCCGCGGGTTCCGAACCAGATGTCGGAGTCGGAGGTGACGCAGTAGGAGCAGAGGTTGTTGACCGAATAGGGGGCCTCTGCGATGTAATGGCGCTTCAGAATCCGCCGTGTGGCGGGATCGACGACGTATGCGCCGTCGTGCCCGACGAGCCACAGATCGCCCCGCTCGTCGTGGAACAGCGTTTCGATATGGATGCGGACGGCGTTTCCCTGTGCGTCTGTCAGCCGGACCGTCTCCACGCGTCCCGTACTCGCATCCTTGTACATCAGCTCGGCGTCCGGGTCGGTCAGCCAGATGCCCCGGTCGCCCTCCTTGGCGAAGTCATAGACGCTCAAAGGCTGTCCCGAGGCCGGATGGTTCATGTGCAGGTCGGAGAAACGTCCCTGCCGTTCGTCGAAGACCCGCATTCCGCCGTTGAACGCCGAGACCAGCAGCCTGTCGTTTCCGTCGTGCCACAGCTTTTTGATCATGTTCGACGTCAGGCCGCAGCGGCTCTCCTGCGTGTAATAGACGAACCGTCCGTCGCGGCGGTCCCAGCGGTTAATTCCCCCCCCCTCCGTTCCGATCCAGAGATTGCCCTCCGAATCCTCTTCGAAACAGCTGACGATGGGATGGTTCAGCCCGCCCGGCGTGGCTTTGAAATAGTCCACGCCGTTGTCCGCGAAGGTCATGTAGGCCAGTTTGCCGCCGTATGTGCCGACCCATATCCCGCCGTCGGGATCGGGGAAGATCGACCATACCGAATTGTTGGGCAGGGAGTAGGGATAGTGGAGGTCGGAACGCAGCAGCTGCGTGCTGGCGGTAAGCGGCTCCAGCAGCAGCAGTCCCGATTGCGTCGCTACCCAGATGATGCCCTGCGAATCGAGGTGAAGCTCCTTGGCGCCGGCGGATTTCTCGTATTCGAGCGGCAGTCGGAAATACCGTCCGATCCTGCCGTTGCCGTCGCATTCGTAGAGTCCGTCCATGAGCGTGAGGACATATACCGACCCGTTGCACTCCATCACGTCGCGGATCACGCAGCTGCCGCCGCCGACGGATGCGAAGAGGACGTATTGCCCGGTCTCCCGGTTCAGGCGGTAGAGATCGCCGCCCGACGCGGCGTAAACGTACTCCTTCGTGCACACCAGCGTCAGCGTCCGCCCAGGTGCGGACATCTCCGGAGGCATCGGATAGCGGGTCACGGCGGGTAGCCGTTCGGGGCTGAACGATTTGATGCCGTTGTTGCGGATCAGCCATACCGTCCCGTCGTTGTTCGCCGTGACCGAGCCGATATTGCCCTCCAGAACGAATTCGAACTCCAGCTTCCGGTAGTTGAAGCGCAGCAGCCCTTGGTTAGTCCCTACGTACAGGCCTTTCCGGTTGTCCGTGATCACCTGTCCGTAGGACCAGTAGGAATTCGGCAAGAGGTTCGTGACTAGGTCGGTCATCCGTACGAACGACGTGCCGTTGTACATGAACAGGGCGTCGTAGCCGCTGAACCACATACGCCCGACGCTGTCCTTGGCGATGCTGTGGATGCCTCCGTAATAGGAGGTCTCGGGCATGGTGTGGAAGCGGTAGTCCGGGATGTTCAGGGCATGGAGCGCCGGAGAAATCAGCGTTGCGGCGAAAAACAGCGCCGCAAACGGAATTTTCGTATATGCCTTATGTCGGGTCATCGTTTCTTCTTTAGCACAAAGTTAAAAGAAAAAGCGAAAAATGGATGCTTCGAAGCCCGGTTTTTCGGTTCTCCGCCGCCGGACCGGGCGCGCGGCGGGGAAAGCCGGGCTGCACCGCCCGGAGACGAAAAAGACGGCAGGGAAAACTCCCTGCCGTCTTTTTTATTGAATGAAGCGTTCCGGACCGGGGCGTGATTCCGGTGGGCGTTTACCGCCCCTGAAGCCCGCTTCTCAAGCCGACGGGCGCAGAGCTTGGTCGGAATCCTGCCGGCCGGCCGTCGCCCCCTGAAGCCTGCTTCTTAAGCGGGCGGGCGCAGAACGGGATCGTAAGCCAGAATGGCCCGGCATCGCCCCTGAAACCCGCTTTTTAAGCGGGTTACCAGATGATTACGCGATCCTGTTCGGGCAGGAACATCGGTCCGTCGGCGATCGAGAAGGCGTCGTAGAAATCCTGCAGGTTGCGCAGCGTGGCGTTCACGCGCCATTTGCCCAGCGAATGCACGTCGAGCTTGGTGAGACGGGCGATCTCCTCGTCGCGGATGTTCTGCGCCCACAGCGTGGCGTAGCCCAGGTAGAAACGCTGCTCGGGAGTGAATCCGTCGATCGGGGCGGGAGCCTCCCTGCCTGCGAGCGAATTGCGGTAGGCCGTGCGGGCAACGCGCAGGCCGCCCTGGTCGGCGATGTTCTCGCCGAGCGACAATGCGCCGTTGGCGAAGATCGCAGGCTGTCCCTCCTTGGCGGGCAGAACCTCGATCGCGTCGAACTGCTTGACCAGAATGTCCGTCTTGGCCTTGAACGCGGCGGCGTCCTCGTCGGTCCACCAGTTGTTCATGTTGCCGTCCTTGTCGAAATTGCGGCCCTGGTCGTCGAACCCGTGGGTCATCTCGTGGCCGATCACCACGCCGATGGCGCCGTAGTTCACCGCGTCGTCGGCGTCGGGGTTGTAGAACGGCGGCTGGAGAATGGCGGCCGGGAAGCAGATTTCGTTGGTCGTGGGATTGTAGTAGGCGTTCACCGTCTGGGGCGACATGTGCCACTCGTCCTTGTCCACGGGCTTGCCCAGTTTCGAAATGTTGTCGGACGTATACCAGGCGTTGGCCTCGACGATGTTCTCCCAGTAGCTCTTCGCAGGGTCGATCTTCAGCGTCGTGTAGTCCTTCCACTTGTCGGGATAGCCGATCTTCACGGTGAAGGCCGCGAGTTTCTCCTGCGCCTTGGCTTTTGTGGCGTCGGACATCCAGTCGAGGGCGGCGATGTGCTGACCGAGGGCCGTTTGCAGGTTCTTCACCATGTCGAGCATCCGGACCTTGTCCTTCTCGGGGAAGTACTTGGCCACGTACATCTCGCCGACGGCTTCCGAAAGGGTTCCGTTGGGCACCGACATGGCGCGCTTCCAGCGGGGTTTCTGCTCCTGCTTGCCCGACATCACGCGGCCGAAGAAGTCGAACGACGCGTTGATGAAGTCGTCGCTCAAGTAGCTGGCGGCTGCGCCGATGTACTGTGCGGCGAGGTAGTAGCGGATGTCCTCCAGCGGGGCGGTTTTCATCAGTTCGTTGGCGTTGGCCAGGGCCGAGGGGGTCGTCACGATGATCTGCTCGAAATCGCCGATGCCCATTGTCTTATAGTACTCGGCCCAGTCGATGGCATCGTAGGCCTTCTCGAAATCGGCCTTCTTCGTGGGGTTGTACATGGCGGGGATGTTGCGCAGTTCGACGCTCGACCAGTTTTTCTCGGCCAGCTTCGTTTCGATCGACAGCACGCCGGCGACGGCCTTGTCGATGTCGGCCTCGGGAACGCCCGACAGCCGGAAGATTTTGCCCAGATACTCCTTGTAGGCGGTGCGGATCGACTCGTTCTCGGGATCGAGGTAGTAGTCGCGGTCGCCCATGATCAGGTCGGGCTGCGAGGCGTAGAGCGCGTTGATGTCGCTGTTCATCAGGTCGGACTGCACGCCCACGCCGAAGAACGGATTGGCGATCGAGGAGTGGAGCCTGGCCACTGCGGCGGTCAGCTGCGAGCGGTCGCCGATGGCGAGAATTTCGTCGACGGCGGCCTTGATCGGAGCGGCGCCCTCGGCGTTCAGGCGCACCGAGTCGAGCCCCATCTTGTAGAGGTCCGAAATCTTCTGCTCGACGCTTCCCGGCTCGGCTTTCTGCTGCGTCATGCCGGAGAACAGTTCGTTGATGCGCTTCTCGTTGTTGTCGCGCAGGATGTCGAACGAGCCGTAGCGCGCATATTCGGGCTTCAGGGGGTTGTTCTTCTGCCAGCCGCCCGTGGCGTACTCGTAGAAATCGGCGTTGGGGGCTACCGACAGATCGAAGTTCGCCATGTCGAGGGCCGGGGTCTTGGGGGTATTCTGACAGGCTGTCATGCAAGCCATTGTTGTTGCGAAAAGAATGATTTTTTTCATGTCGTTCGGGGTTTGATAAAACGGGGACTTCCGTGAAAACCGGAAATCCCCGCCGTTGTAATTGTTACGGTATGCCCGGTTAGTCGCGGATGGCCGCAACGCCCGGCAGGTCGCCGAATTCGATGTATTCGAGCAGCGCGCCGCCGCCCGTCGAGATGTACGACACCTGGTCGGCCAGGCCGAACTTGTTGATGCAGGCTACCGAGTCGCCGCCGCCGATGAGCGAGTAGGCGCCGTTCTTCGTAGCCTCGGCGATGGCCTGGGCCACCTCCTTGGAGCCGGTTGCGAACTTGTCGATCTCGAACACGCCCACGGGGCCGTTCCAGAGGATGGTCTTGCAGCCCAGGATGTGCTCGCGGAAGACCTTTTTGCCCTCCGAGCCGATGTCCAGACCCTCCCATCCGTCGGGAATGTCGTTGGCCGGCGCCTCCTTGGTGTTGGCGTCTGCCGAGAATGCGTCGGCGATCAGCGCGTCGGGCGACATGACCAGCTGCACGCCCTTCTTCTTGGCCAGCTCGAGGATCTCGAGCGCTACGGGGAACATGTCGGGTTCGCAGATCGAGCCGCCGACCTTACCGCCTTGCGCAGCCGCGAAGGTGTAGGTCATGCCGCCGCCGATGATGATCGAATCGACCTTCTCGATCAGCGCCTTGATCACGCCGATCTTCGACGAAACCTTCGATCCGCCCACGATGGCGCAGAACGGATGGGCCGGGGCCTCCATCAGCGAGGAGATGGCCTTCACCTCTTTCTCCATCAGGTAGCCGAACATCTTGTCGTTGGGGAACTGTTTGGCGATCAGGTAGGTCGAAGCGTGCTTGCGGTGGGCCGTGCCGAACGCGTCGTTGATATAGCAGTCGGCCAGCGAAGCGAGTTTCTTGACGAACTCCTTCTGCGGACCCTCTTTCAGGGCCTTCTTGGCGGCGTCCTTCTCCTCCTTCGAGGCGTCTTCGGCCAGGCCGCGGGGCTTGCCCTCCTCCTCGGCGTAGAAACGCAGGTTTTCCAGCAGCATAACCTGTCCGGGCTTGAGGTTTTTGGCCATTTCGGCGGCCTTCTCACCGATGCAGTCGCCGGCGAACTCGACCTTCGTGCCGAGGTTTTTCTCGACGGCGGGAACGATCTGCTCGAGCGAGTATTTGGGATCGGGATTCTTCTTGGGACGTCCCATGTGCGACATCAGGATCACCGAGCCGCCCTCGGCGAGCACCTTCTTGATGGTGGGGATGGCGGCGCGGATGCGCGTGTCGTCCGTCACTTCGCCCTTCTCGTTGAGGGGCACGTTGAAATCCACGCGGATGATCGCGCGCTTGCCTTTGAAATCGTAGTTGTCGATCGAGATCATAGCTGTTTGATTTTTAAGTATTTTGTTGAAATGATTTTCGGTAAGTCCTAATTCGGGACAAATTTATGAAAATATTTTAAGAATCTGTTATTTTGATAACAGAAAAACAGGTGCCAATTTTTAATTCTTAATTTTTCATTTTTAATTGACGCCTGCCGTCTAATATTTGTACCGTATCCACTTGAACAGCTCCTTGAGCGACGGTTTCTTGCCGTACATGAAGATGCCCACGCGGTAGATCTTCGCCGCGAACCACACCATGCCCACGAACGAGGCGTAGAGCACCACGAGCGAGAGAGCGACCTCCCACAGCGGAATGTCGTAGGGGATGCGTGCCATCATAACGATCGGCGAGGTGAACGGAATGATCGAGAACCAGAAGGCCAGTTGCGAGTTGGGGTCCTTGATGACGACGAACATCATCAACAGCGCGAGGATGATCGGCAGCGTGATGGGCATTTGCAGCTGCGAGGCGTCCTGCACGTTGTCCACGGCCGAACCCACGGCGGCGAACATCGCCGAGTAGAGCAGGTAGCCGCCGAAGACGAACAGCAGCAGACTGACGAAGATCTTGACGATATAGCCCAGGTCGGTCATGGCGGCCACGGCTTGTAGCATCTCGGGGTTCATGCCGGACATCGAAGCCGCGTCGGGCATGCCCTGCTGCATGGCCTGGGCGCTCGCCATCACGTCTTCGGGCATCAGATGGGGCATCACCAAAGCTCCGACGCCGGCGATCAGCACGCCCCAGAGCAGCACCTGTACGATAGCCACCGAGGCCACGCCGAGGATTTTGCCCATCATCAGGTCGAAGGGGCGCACCGACGAGACCATCACCTCCAGCACGCGGCTGTTCTTCTCCTCGATCACCGACTGCATGACCATCGAGCCGTAGATCAGCAGGAACATGTAGAGGATGAATCCCAGGACGTAACCCACGCCCGTGGCCACGGCCGACGACTGCGCCTGCGTGTCCTCCTCCTGCGACTTGTCGTTGCGGAAGGTCTGCATGTTGACCGAGGTCTTCACCTCGTCGAGGATCTGCGAGAGGTTTTCGATGTTGTAGGCCTTGAGTTTCTCGGCTTCGAGGATGCGCTCGATCTGCCCCGTGATGTTGCTTTCGAGGGAGAGCGACGACGACGAGTTGGCGTAGAGCCGGACGTTGTTCGGGTTTTTCAGGATGTCGCCGCCGATGTAGAGCACGCCGAATTTGTCGGTCAACTGCTTGCGGGCCTCCTCGGTCGGGAGTTCCGTGGTCTCGAAACGGATCTCCTCGTCGTTTTCGAGTTTCGGGGCCACCTGCCCGCTGTCGTCGATGACGGCGATGACCTTCTCGTCGCCCCGCGAGAACTGCATGATGAGCGCCGGGGCGGCCATCAGCCCGATCATCAGCACGGGCATCAGCAAGGTGGTGATGATGAAGGATTTTTTACGTACGCGCTCGTTGAACTCGCGCTGGATGATGATGGATATGTTGGACATGACAGGATGTGATTAAGTCGTTTGTCGTTGGTTTTCGAAACTCCTCCCCTCTTCAAAGGGGGATTATCGTCTGGCCGGAACGGCTTTTCATAACGAGCCGTTCACGGCTCTGATGAAAATGTCGTTCATCGAGGGGATGATCTCGCGGAACGAACGCAGTTCGACGGCGTCGTTGACCGCGCTGATGACCCCGCGCACGTCGGCGTCGCTCTCGACGTGGAGCTTGAGCGTCCGGTAGACCGACTCCTCCTGCGTGCCGTCGAGGATTTCGCAGCGGCCCGCGACGGCCTGCCGCAGGGTCTGCTCCTCGCCGCGGTAGGCCACTTCGAAGATGTTGGAGCCGTGGCGGCGGCGGATTTCGTCGACCTCGCCCGAGAGGATGTTGCGCGATTTGTTGATCAGCGTGATGTGGTCGCAGATCTCCTCCACCGAAGACATGTTGTGCGTCGAGAAGATGATCGTCGCGCCCTTGTCGCGCAGCGCCAGGATTTCGTCTTTCAGCAGATTGGCGTTGATCGGGTCGAAGCCCGAGAACGGCTCGTCGAAGATCAGCAGCTCGGGTTCGTGCAGGATCGTGACGATGAACTGCACCTTCTGGGCCATGCCCTTCGACAACTCCTCGATCTTTTTGTCCCACCAGTCCTGAATGCCGAACTTCACGAACCACTGTTTGAGCCGTACGACGGCCTCGCGGCGCGAAAGGCCCTTCAGCCGGGCGAAAAAGACGGCCTGTTCGCCGACCTTCATCTTCTTGTAGAGACCCCGTTCCTCGGGCAGATAGCCGATGCGGTAGATGTCGTCGGGAGCGATCTCCCGGTCGCCGAACAGCACGCGGCCCGCGTCGGGCGCCGTGATGCGGTTGATGATGCGGATCAGCGTCGTCTTGCCGGCTCCGTTGGGTCCGAGCAGTCCGTAGACCGAACCTTTGGGGATGGCGAGCGATACGTCGTCGAGCGCCGTGTGCGAAGCGTAGCGTTTGGTGACGTGTTCTACTGTGAGTAAATCCATAGTCGCTGATGTTTTGTTTTTGGATCGTTACGGCGACAAATATAGGAACAAATTTTGAATATCAAAAAATATTTATCGTTTTTCGATAAAGTTTTTCGAATGTCTCTTTGCAGGACATTCGTATGGCGGGCGGGACCCCATGCAGGGGTTATGATCCGGTTCGCAGGACGACGGGGCGGACAGGGCTTTCGGATCGGCCGGAGAGGCGTCGGGCGGGTTTCGGAGATGACGAATTTCATCCCGGGGAGCTGCCGGGAGGCGGAAATTTCCGGTGTCGGAGTGCGGGCGGTTTCGGTTTCGGTTTTGGCCGGGGGGGGTGTTCTTCGGGTTTCGTCGGTTTGGTTTGTTCGGGCGGGCGGTTTTGCCCGTTAATCGGGGACCTTGCCTGTATATAGTACGAAAAAAGACCCCGGCATACGTAACGGACGTTGCGATTTTTTATCCGGGAGTGTTGCATTTGCGCGAAAATTCGTTACATTTGTACGGGCCTTCGGACGATTTCGGTTTTCGTTCGCGGAGATAGGGCCGGGTGGGTGTTCCGCATGGTTTTGCGGAGCGCTGTTTTATGTACCTTATTTAACCCAATTTAAATTTCTAAAAATGAAAAAACTGCTGATCCTTTTCGCCTGCCTTCCCCTGCTCGGGGCCTGCACGCAAACCGAACCGGTTTCCGGAAACCGCGCTGCGGCGATCGTCGCCGAAATCCACAACCCCCGCTCCAAAAACGTCGTCGTGGCTTCGCACCGGGGCGACTGGCGCAACTACCCCGAGAACTCGATCGCCGCCATCGAATCGGTGATCGGCATGGGCGTGGACATCATGGAGCTGGACCTGAAACTCACGAAGGACAGTGTGCTGGTGCTTTGCCACGACCGGACGATCGACCGCACGACTTCGGGCAAGGGCCGCGTCTGCGACATCACCTACGACTCGATCCGGCGGTGCGTGCTGAAGACGGGTCACGGCGTGAAGACGACGCACCGTATGCCGACGCTCCGCGAGGCGCTGGAGGTGTGCAAGGACCGGATCGTGGTCAATGTCGACCAGGGTTACGAGTACTACGACCTGGTGCTGGCCGTCACGGAGGAGCTGGGCGTCACGGACCAGATTCTGATCAAGGGCAAGCGCAGCACGGATGCCGTGGCCGCGAAGTTCGCCGAGCATCCGCGCAACATGATGTACATGCCGATCATCGACATCCTCAAGCCGCAGGGCAGGGCGCTTTTCGCCGAGTATCAGGAAAAGGGCATCGCGCCGCTTGCCTACGAGGTCTGCTGGAACAAATACACCCCCGAGGTGAAGGAGTGCATGGACAAGGTCGTGGCGGGCGGCTCGAAACTGTGGGTCAACTCGCTCTGGGCCTCGCTCTGCGGCGGGCTGGACGACGATGCGGCCTTCGGCGGAGACCCGGCGGAAGTCTACGGGAAGCTGGTCGACATGGGGGCCACGATGATCCAGACGGACCGTCCCGAACTGCTGATATCCTACCTCCGCTCGCGCGGGCTGCATAATTAAGGAGCTGCAATGAACCGCATTTCCCGCTTCTACCGCATCAGCGCCCCCGCTCCCGCCCGGGAGATGGATGAGGCCGCCCGCGACAAATACTACCGCCGCCTGCGCATGCAGGCCTTCATCGCCGCCACGCTCGGTTACAGCCTCTACTACGTCTGCCGGACGAGCCTCAACGTGATGAAGAAACCGATTCTCGACAGCGGCTCGCTGGACGCCTCGCAGCTGGGCGTTATCGGCTCGGCGCTGCTGTTCGCCTATGCCATCGGCAAATTCGTCAACGGATTCATCGCCGACTACTGCAACATCAAACGCTTCATGGCCACCGGCCTGATCGTCTCTGCGGCGGCCAACATGCTGATGGGCGTGCTGGGGCTGATGCACTCGGTCATCCCCACGGCCGTGATCTTCATCGCGTTCGCCGTGATGTGGGGCCTGAACGGCTGGTCGCAGTCGATGGGTGCCGCCCCGGCGATCATCTCGCTCTCGCGCTGGTATCCGCTGAAAGAGCGGGGGACCTACTACGGTTTCTTCTCGGCGAGCCACAACCTCGGGGAGTTCTTCTCGTTCCTGTTCGTGGGTTCGATCGTGACCTTCGCAGGCTGGCAGGCGGGCTTCTTCGGCTCGGCGATAGCCGGGGCCATCGGCGTGGTCGTGATCCTGCTGATGCTGCACGACACCCCGGAATCGAAGGGTCTGCCTCCGGTGGAGGCGCTGGCGCACGAGAAACCGGCGGCCTCGGCCGACAAGTCGGTGAAGGAGATTCAGAAGCAGGTGCTGCGCACCCCCGCGGTATGGATTCTTGCCGCTGCGAGCGCCTTCATGTATATCTCGCGCTACGCGATCAACGGCTGGGGCGTGCTGTTCCTGCAGGAGGCGAAGGGTTTTTCGGACGTCGAGGCGATCTCGGTGGTCTCGATCAACGCGCTGCTGGGCATTCTCGGCACGGTGCTCTCGGGGTGGTTCTCGGACAAGCTCTTCAAGGGCGACCGGAAGGTTCCGGCGCTGATTTTCGGCGTGCTGAACGCCGCGGCGCTGGCGCTGTTCTTTTACGGAGGCAACGCCATGTGGGTCAACGTGCTGTCGATGGTGCTGTTCGGCATCGCCATCGGCGTGCTGATCTGCTTCCTGGGAGGCCTGATGGCCGTCGACATCGTGCCGCGGAAGGCTACGGGCGCCGCACTGGGCGTCGTGGGGATGACTTCCTATATCGCTGCGGGCATTCAGGACGTGGCGAGCGGCTGGCTGATCGACTCCAACATCACCGTTGCCGCCGACGGGGTGAAACACTACGATTTCGGCCCTGTGGCGATCTTCTGGCTTGCGGCGGCGGTCATCTCGTTCCTGCTGCCGCTGTTGAACCGCGGCAAGGTCAAGGAGTTTTAGAAAACCCGGAACAGATTCGAAAAAAAACGTTGCAGGGCCTTTGCCTGCAACGTTTTTTCGTTTGTGCGGAGCGGGCCGCTTTATCGGTCGACGCCCTGTTTTCCCTGCTCCGCAGGCCGGACGGTGATGATGCTGTCGACGACGAACTTCGTGAAGCCCCGCCAGGGCAGCGCCCCGAAATACTCCTTATAGTGCAGTTCGAGCGTCTTTCCCCCTTGCAGCATCAGCTCGCGCGCCAGCGCTTCGTTCTCGACCGAGAACTCGAACTCGTAGGACTGGATCGACCCGGCGGCTTTCGAGCGGATGCCGGTCTGGATCAGTTTGCCTTCGTAGGTCTTGAAAAGCACGCCCTTGTAGACGACGTAGTTCAGTTCTCCGCTCTTGACGCCCTCGCCGAAGACGAAGAAGAACCGGAAGTAGGCAGCCGCCGCCAGCACGGCGGCAATCGTTATCGTAATCAGTACCCAATGCTTTCTCATGGTTTTCGTGCGCCGGTTTTGTCCGTGCCCTCGCCGCAAAGATAAGCATTAAATCGTGCCGCCGTGCATTTTCCGCACGCGGGTTTCCGGGCTTTTTCGTATATTTGGGCCTGTGAAGGAGTCGAAATTCGTCAAAACGAAGATCGTGGCGGGCTATCTCCTGCTGATTGCGGTCTGTATTCTCTCGGTGGGCTACGTCTACCGGGTGGCGGTCCGTTTCTCGGCGCCCGACCGCAGTTACGCCCTGCTGCATACCAAGCGCAGCGCCGTCAACCGGACCCTCTACCACCTCTACCAGGCCGAAAGCTACGGACAGCTGATGATCGCCGGATACGCCTCTTACGAGGCGCGTTACAGGCGGGAACTGCGTACCGTGCGGGCCTCGATCGACTCGCTCCGGGCGCTGACCGTCGGCGGGGATTCGTTGCAGACGATGCGTCTGGACAGCATCACGCGGCTGATCGCCGACAAGGAGCGCCGCACGGTGAGCCTGCGCCGTTCGATCCGCGCCGGGGCCACGGCGGGCCTGCTGGACAAGAACATCCGCAGTCTGATCGGTCCCCGGGAGGCCGTCGTGGCCGATACGATCCCGTTCCGCAGCATCGTGCGGCAGGACACGACGGCCGTGCCGCGCGCCAAACGCCGCTTTTTCCAGCGGCTGGGCGATCTGTTCAGTCCCCCGGAGGCCGATTCGAGCCTCGTGATCTCGCGCCGCGAGACCATCGCCCCGGTCATCCCCGTCGACGCGGTGAAGGACACCATCGTGCTGGTGCTGCAAGCCTTGCAGGACAGCGTCACGAGCAACCGGCAGGGCATCTACGACCATGCGTGGCAGGAGGGGCTGCGGTTGAGTTACAGCAACGAACTGGTCAATACGAAGATATACCGCCTGATCATGGACTTCGAGGCCGAGGACACGGCCTACCTGATGCAGCGTATCGAGCGCAACGAGGCTTTCCGCAGACGGTCGTCGCGCATCCTGGGCGGCGTGGCCATCGGGGCCGTGGTGCTGATGCTCCTGTTCGTCGGGATGCTTTGGCGCGACATCAATCGCAGCAACCGTTACCGCCGCGAGCTGGAGCGCGCCAACCGCGACAAGGAGTCGCTGCTGGAGGCGCGCGAGAAGCTGATGCTGGCCATCACGCACGACATCAAGGCCCCGCTGGGATCGGTGATGGGCTATATTGACCTGCTTGCGCGGCTGACGGGCGACAAGCGGCAGGAACTCTACCTGCGCAACATGAAAGGGTCGTCGGAACACCTGCTGGCGCTGGTCAACAGTCTGCTGGATTTCTACCGGCTGGATATTAACAAGATCGAGGTTTGCTGCGTGGCGTTCAGTCCCGCGCAGCTGTTCGAAAACATCCGTGCGGGATTTGCCGCCGCGGCCGCCGCAAAGGGGTTGGAACTGCGTCTGGAGGCTGAACCGGCCGCCGCGGGAGAGGTGTCGGGCGATGCGCTCCACATCCGTCAGATCGCCGACAACTTGATTTCCAACGCCTTGAAATTCACCGACGAGGGGTCGGTGACGCTCCGCGTGGACGTGGTGCGGGGGCGGCTGGTCTTCTCGGTGCGCGACACGGGCCGCGGCATCGGCCGCGAGGAGAGGGAACGCATCTTCGCCGAGTTCGTGCGTTTGAGTTCGGCGCAGGGAGTCGACGGATTCGGGTTGGGGCTGTCGATCGTCGACCGTCTCGTGAAGTTGTTGGACGGTACGATTTCGCTCGAAAGCCGTCTCGGAGAGGGGAGCAAATTCATCGTGTCGGTCCCCGTCGGCGAAGCGGCGGCCGAGAGTGCGGCTGCCGGAGCCGAAGAGTCTGCGCCCCAGGCGGGACTACGCGTGCTGCTGGTCGACGACGATCCCCTGCAACTCGAAATGACCGCCGCGATGTGCCGCCGTGCCGGGATCGGATGCGAGAGCTGCCAATATCCCGAGTATGTCGCCAAACTCGTCGGCGAGAGCCGTTTCGATTTGGTGCTGACCGATTTGCAGATGCCGTTGGCCGACGGGTTCGGCGTGCTGGAGGCGGTGCGCGGGGTCGATCCCGGGCTGAAAGTGGTCGCCGTGTCGGCGCGCGGGGACCTGGGCGCTGCGGATTTCGCGGCCCGGGGGTTTGCGGGGTGCCTCCGCAAGCCGTTCACTTACAGCGAACTGGTGGCGGCGATACGGGCGGCCTGCGGCAGCGGGGAGATCGTCCCGCAGGGCGGGGACCCGGAGATCCCGTCGGCGGACGGGGCCGATTTTACGGCTCTGACGGCCTATGCCGGGGACGATCCCGAGGCGGCGCGAAGCATCCTGCGCTCGTTTGCCGAACAGACGGCGGGAAATTGCGCGGAGCTTGAAAGGGCGCTCGGCGAGGGGGATGCCGCGACGGTGAAGACGCTGGCGCACAAGATGCTGCCGATCTTCACGATGCTCGGGGCGGCGGAGGTCGCCGAGACGCTGCGCCGGGGCGAGACGTGCGAAGGGCCGTTGCCGGAGGCCCTTTGCGGCGAACTGCGTGCGGCGGCGGGAAAAATCCGCGCGATTGTCGCGGAAGCTGAAAAAACGCTATCTTTGTGAAGCCTATGGAAGAGCGGATTCTGATTGTCGACGACGATATTACTTTTGCCCTGATGCTGCGCACGTGGCTCTCGAAACGCGGTTTCGGAGTCGGGACCGCCTCGTCGGTGGCGGCGGCGCGCACGGCTCTTGAGGCGGGAGGCTTCTCGCTCGTGCTGAGCGACATGCGCCTGCCGGACGAGGACGGAATCGCCCTGCTGCAATGGATGGCGGGAGCGGGTGTCGCGGCGCCGGTGATCGTGATGACGAGTTACGCTGAAATCCAGAACGCCGTGCGGTGCATGAAGCTCGGCGCACGCGACTATGTGGCCAAACCGGTGAATCCCGACGAACTGCTGAAAAAGATCCGTGAAGCGTTGGATGTTCCGGCGGTGCCGGCCGCGAAATCCGCTTCGAAGCCCGCGCCGCGTGCGGCCGGGAGCTTTTCGGAGCAGCCGCTCAACTACATTGAGGGCCGCAGCGACGCCGCCCGGCAGTTGTACGAACACATCCGGCTGGTGGCCCCGACCAATATGTCGGTGCTGGTCAACGGTGCGAGCGGCACGGGCAAGGAGCATGTGGCGCAGTTGATCCACCGGGAAAGCAAGCGGGCCGGAAAGCCCTTCGTGGCGGTCGACTGCGGGGCCATTCCCCGCGATCTGGCGGCTTCGGAGTTTTTCGGTCATGTCAAGGGGGCCTTCACGGGGGCTTTGGCCGACAAGACGGGCGCTTTCGAGGCGGCCGACGGAGGCACGCTGTTTCTCGACGAAGTAGGGAACCTGGGTTACGAAACGCAGGTGCAGCTGCTGCGCGCCCTGCAGGAGCGGCGTATCCGTCCCGTCGGCAGCAACCGCGAGATTCCCGTCGACATCCGTCTCGTGGCCGCGACCAACGAGGACCTCGAAGCGGCCATCGCGCGCGGGACGTTCCGCGCCGACCTGTACCACCGCATCAACTCCTTCACGCTGCGCATGCCCTGCCTGCGGCAGATGCGCGGGGATATTCCGCTCTTCGCCGACTTCTTTCTCGACCAGGCCAACCGGGAGCTGGACAAGCGGATCGTCGGGTTCGACGCCGCGGCCGCCGCGGCCCTTGCCGCCTATGACTGGCCGGGGAACCTGCGGCAGCTGAAAAACGCGGTGATGTCGGCGACGCTGCTCGCCGCGGGCGAGTACATCACCTGCCGCGACCTGCCGGCCGAAGTCACCGGAGGTCCGGCGGAACCTGCGGAGGCGCCTCTTTCGCTGCGCGATCCCGCTTCCGAGGAGGAGCAGATCCGCCGCGCCCTCGCAACGGCGGGCGGCAACAAGTCGCAGGCCGCCAAACTGCTCGGCATCGACCGCAAGACGCTCTACAACAAACTCCATCTTTACGGTATCGAATAGGAGGCTTCCCGCCTGTCCCGTTCCGGTTTCCGGACGGCCGTTCCACACTCCGGCTGTGGAATTTTTCCACACTTTCTGTCCCGTCTCCACATTTTTCCACACCTTCTCCGATTTTTAGCGCAATGGCGTTTGCGTTGGAAATCTGCTTGTTGCGTGTTTTGCGCCGTTGTGGCACTTCGCTTGAACTTTCAGAAGTCAGAACGCGAGTAAGACGACCCGCTAACGAAAGAATGAAGTTCAACCATTTAAATTTTAAAGCTATGAAAAAGACGATTGTGATGATGGCGGCGCTGATGCTGACAGCCGGAGGAATGGTTTATGCCCAGCAGCCCGAAAAGCAGGACACGCCCCAGAAGGAGAATCCCACCGCTCCCGAGCAGAAGCAGGAGCCTACCGCTCCGGAAGAGAAACCCGACCCCGTGAAGCCGGAACAGACTCCCGCAGAGCCGGAATCGGAACCCGCCGAGCAAAAATCGGAGCCGGTGAAGACGGAGAAGAATGCAAGCCTGGAGAATCAGTCGGGAGAGGTCGTCCGGTAATCTTCCGCCCGAAATCATTTAGTTAAACAATTGTTTGCCTGGTCCCCTGCTTCGGCTGACTGTTTTTGAGATACCGTTCTGTAAATCAGAACGGTATTTTTATTGAAA
>ERZ839947.551-NODE-551-length-50350-cov-9.320986_pt1 | contig 50350 bp, 42 predicted proteins | sample MGYA00519908_ERZ839947 | MGnify/ENA primary metagenome ERZ839947 (study PRJEB31850, sample SAMEA3708857) | human gut metagenome | biome: human gut; feature: human-associated habitat; material: faeces | place: China | collected 2014 ... | reverse complement strand
AATTAAGCTGCAACACAATCTTATAGGGGTCTCCCGAGAAAATGTTGACACATACCCCATACTCCAAAGCTACAGCAAAAATTCCTCCAATATGATATAATAAACTGTCAAACTGTCATTTAATCCTACGTGAGGAGGGTTCCATAGGATGCGTATCTTCATCTCAGCCGGCGAAGCCTCCGGCGACCTGCATGCCGCAGCCCTGACGAGGGAAATCCTTTCCCTTGCGCCTGATGCCGAAGTGTTTGGCATGGGCGGCGATGCGCTCCGGTCTGCTGGCGGAGAGGTTATTTTTGATTATAAAGACAACAGCGTCATGGGTTTTGTTGAGGTCCTCCGGAAGCTCCCAGCCCTGTTTCGGCTCCGGGATGCTTTTCGCCAGGTTATGGTGGAACGGAAACCGGATATTTTTGTGACTGTCGATTATCCTGATTTTAATATGCGTGTGGCCAAGGTCGCAAAGCAGTTGGGCATTCCCGTTTTCTGCTTCATTCCGCCTTCGGCGTGGGCCTGGCGGCGGGGGCGGGCCAAGATGGTGGCTCGTCTGGCAGCCCGTGTGGCCTGCATCTATCCTTTTGCTTATGAGGTCTATAAGGAAGCCGGCGCCCCTGTTGAATTTGTGGGCAATCCCCTTGTTGATATCGTAAAACCTACGATGAGCCAAGCTGAAGCCCAAAAGGCGGTCGGTAAAAGGACTGGCCATCCGCTCATCCTGCTGCTTCCGGGAAGCCGCCAGGGTGAACTTCGAGGCGTCCTTCCCGTGATGCTTGAAGCACTGCCGCTTATTAAAAAGGCCCGGCCTGATGCGGATTTTATCCTCCAAAAGGCGCCCAATGTGGACCGCCGGAAGCTTGAAGCAGCCCTTGCTGCGTCCAAGGTTCCCGTCCCCATTGTCGAAGATCATCCCTATGACACCATGGGTGCCTGCGACGCGGCCCTTGCTACAAGCGGAACGGTCGTCCTGGAAGCGGCCCTCATGAATCTTCCCAGCGTCATCTGCTACAAGGCAAGTCCCCTCAGCATGGCCATTGCTAAAGCTCTCGTCAAAGTGAAATATGCAGGTCTGCCCAATCTTTTGGCGGGTCGGGAAATCCTGCCCGAACTCATTCAGGAAAAGATGACACCCGAAAATATGGCCCGTCACGTCCTGCGCTTTTTGGATCCTTCCGAAGGGACCAAGGTTCATCAGGATCTTCGGGAGGCCATCTGTAAACTCGGAGCTCCGGGCGCTGTCAAGCGGACAGCTGCCCTTATACTTGAAACTGCCAAGGAGAAGAAATGAACCTATATCTTAGAATCCTTAAATTCATCCGTCCATACCTGGGGCGCCTCATTGCTGCCGGTTTCTGTACGGTCATGACGGCCGCTGCCAACCTTTATGTGCCGTGGATTGTCCGCGACGTCATCGATAAGGTTTTCCAGAATAAGGACAGTGATCTCCTCAACTTGATTTCCCTTGGAATCGTGGTTATTTTCTTTGCTCGCGGCATTTTCTACTATGGTCAGAGCTACCTCATGAACTATGTCGGCGAAAGCATCGTCATCGACGTGCGGGGAATCGTCTACCGCAAGCTCATGACCCTGTCGACTCATTTTTTTGACACGAACAAGCTGGGAACCATCATGAGTTATGTCACAAACGATGTGGCAGCCCTCCAAGGCGCCATGGTGGCCAATTCCATTGAAATCATCACGGAAACGAGCGTCCTTATCGGGAGCGTCGGCGCTATGGTCTACCTCGACTGGAAGCTGACCCTTTTCACGTTCTGCACGTTCCCGGTGGTTCTTTTCTTCATGGATTTCTTCGGCAAGAAGATCCGCAAGAGCGGGCACCGCATCCAGCAGGCAACGGCGGATATTACATCCATCCTGCAGGAAACCTTGGCTGCTACACGGGTTGTGAAGAGCTTTGTCCGTGAACCTTATGAAATTGCCCGCTTCGATCAGCAGAACAAGGCCAATTTCTATGCCAATATGAAAAGTGCCAAGCTCATGGGGACCTTGTCTCCTGTCATTGAGTTTATTGCGGCCCTTGGGGTAACGGCTATCATTTGGTTTGGCGGCCGTTCCGTTATCGACGGTGACATTACGGCTGGGTCCCTTGTAGCCTTCCTCGTCTATGCCATCAATATTTCCAACCCCATCAAGCGGATTGCCCGTGTCATGGGAAGCATCCAAAAGGCGCTTGCTGCGGCTGAACGTGTCTTTTACATCATGGACCTGACAGATACGATTCCGCAAAAGCCGGATGCCATCACGCTGCCCAGTGTTGAGGGAAATGTGGAATTCCGTCATGTATCTTTTGCCTACAATAAAGGCGAGACCATCCTCCACGATGTGAGTTTTTCTGCAAAGCCCGGTCAAGCCATTGCCCTTGTGGGGCCTTCCGGCGCCGGTAAGTCAACGGTAGCAAGTCTGTTGCCCCGTTTTTATGACGTGACGGAAGGAGCCATCCTTGTTGATGGTCACGATGTTCGGGATGTGACGCTTGCGAGCCTGCGCGAACAGGTCGGCATTGTACCCCAGGAAACAAACCTCTTTAACGATACGGTCTATAACAACATTCTTTACGGACGGCTGGATGCAACGCGGGATGAGGTCATTGCAGCGGCCAAAGCCGCAAATGCCGATGAATTCATCCAGCAGCTGCCCAAGGGCTATGACACGCAGCTTGGCGACCGGGGCGTCAATATTTCCGGAGGTCAGCGCCAGCGTATTTCTATTGCCCGGGCCATCCTCAAGAACCCGCGTATCCTGATCCTTGACGAGGCAACAAGTGCCCTTGATACGGAAAGCGAACGCATTGTCCAGGAGGCCTTGGATCGCCTGATGGTGGGCCGCACAAGCTTTGTCATTGCCCACCGGCTGTCGACGATCCAAAACGCTGCCAAAATCATTGTCCTTGACAAGGGCTCCATTGTAGAAGAAGGAACCCATCAGCAGCTCATGGCAAAACATGGTCTTTATGCCCATCTGCATGATATCCAATTCAAGGAGAACCAGACGGCATCCGGCACTTTTGGGGATGACGCAAGTGAAGACGCCTAAAAGGCACGGGAGATAGGTTTCCCGATAAAGTGAAACGAGGGTGACTCATGTATTATCTGTATAACTTCCTGGCAGTGATGCTGCTGATCTTTTTTGTACTGCCTTATTTCATCTGGCGCTATTTCCGGGAAAAGGGATTTCCCCGCCGCTTCCGCCAGAGCATGGGCTTTATCCGTGACGATGAAATCGCAGCAGTCGCGCACCAGAACTGTATCTGGATCCACGGGGCCAGCGTGGGTGAAATTGTGGCCACAAGCCCCCTTGTAAAGGAAATCCGCAAGGCTATGCCTGATGCCAAGATCCTGGTTTCCGCCGTGACGACGGGGGGCTACAACATGGCCCACCAAATTATTCCCGAAGCGGATGCCATCATCTATTTCCCGCTTGATATGCCTTTTGTATCGGAGTCCTTTGTCAAGCGCATCATGCCGCGTATCTTTATGCCTGTGGAAACGGAGCTGTGGCCGAATTTCCTGCGTGCCATCAAGCGCCGCCGCATTCCTGTCATGATGGTAAACGGCCGTATTTCCGATAAATCAGTCAAAAGTTACCGGTACCTTTACGGCATCCTTGACGATATGATGGGAAGCGTGACCCGTTTTTGTATGCAAAGCTCCATTGACGCTGAATATATTGAGCATTTGGGCGCAGAAAAGCGCCGCATCTACATAACGGGCAATACGAAATTTGACCAGACCTATGCGGAAGTGACGCCGAAAGACCTTAAGACCTACAAGGAAGAACTCGGTCTTTACGATGATTATCCAATCATTGTTGCAGGCAGTACCCATCCGACGGAAGAAGAAAAGCTTTTTGAAGCGTTTACTGAAGTCCAAAAGGAATTTCTTAAGGCAAGGCTTCTCATTGCCCCGAGAAAGCCGGGACGGACGCATGAAATCACGCGTCTTGCTGAACGTTTCGGACTCACAGTGGGCCTGCGCTCCGTCCTTCGCGACGAAAAAGGCCAGCGGCCGCGTTACCCTGTCATCCTCATCGATACGATTGGGGAATTGGGGCGCATCTATGCCGTAGGTGATGTCGTCTTTGTCGGCGGCAGCCTCATCAACCATGGCGGACACAATGTCCTTGAGCCGGCGGCTCACGCCAAACCAATCATTGTGGGCCCGAGCATGTCAAACTTCAAGGATTCCTTCTCCCTTTTGAGCAAGGTGGGGGCCTGTGTCCAGATCCGGGATACCAAGGAACTGACCGCTATGATCCTTAAGATCCTGCGTGATGACGCACTCCGCAAAAAGATGGGCGACGCGTCCATCCAGGTCATCCGCGAAAACCGCGGTGCCGCCGTCCGTACCATTGGTTATCTTAAGGAGCTCCTGCGGCTTACCGCCACAGAGAGTATGGTCAATACCCACTATAAGATCAGCACGCGCAACATCAACGACGAGGTATCGCCCCGCATGCGTCCAGGAGATGCAGTGACGCAGTATTTGATCCAGCTTTCCCATGGCGAGGACAATACTGTGCTGGACTGGTTGGTCCTTTCCTTGCTCCGCGTCCTGTCCGTACTTTACGAAGTGGGGGTCCGCCTCAAACTGAGCTGCTACAACCATCATCTCCTGCCGACGACCAAGCTGGACTGCTGTGTCATCAGCATTGGCAATATTACGGTTGGCGGAACGGGAAAGACCCCAACTGCCCAGAAGGTCGCTCTGATGATCCGCGACATGGGTTACCGTGTTGTCATTTTGAACCGTGGCTATCGGTCCCACTGGCAGGAAAAGATTGGTGTCGTTTCCGACGGCAAGAAAATCTATATGACCGCTTACGAAGCCGGTGACGAAGCCTTCCTCATGGCAAAACAGCTGCCTGGCATTCCCGTTGTCATTGGGAAGGAACGCGCCATTACAGGTCAGTATGCTGTCGATAAATTCAAAGCTGAAGTCATCATCCTCGATGATGGCTACCAGCATTGGCAGCTCCACCGGGATCTGGATGTGGTCCTTGTGGATACGCTCAATATGTTTGGCAATGGCAGCATCCTGCCAAGAGGCACCCTGCGCGAACCGCTGAAGAACCTCAGCCGCGCTGACCTCTTCCTGCTTACCAAATGCGATCAGAGCTCACCCATTTCCCGAGCGACGCTCTGCGACCAATTGCATCGCTACAAACCCAATGCGCCCATCGTGGAAAGTATCCACAAACCCTGTGCGTTCATTGAGATTGCCGATTGGTATAAAAATGATGGTTCCAAGACACTTCCCCTTGAAGCACTCAAAGGACAGGAAGTCATGGTCTTTTCGGCCATTGGCAACCCGTCAAGTTTTGAACAGACCATGGCTGGTGAAGGGCTTAAGATTGCGGAAGCGATCCGTTACCCGGACCATCACGACTATGGCATGGTGGAAATGCAGTACATCATGGAACGGGCCATCAGCAAACGGGTCACGGCCCTTGTCACAACAGGCAAGGACGCTGTTAAGATCCCGACAGAATTCATCTACCTCCATCGTGAGGTCCCCCTCTATGTCCTAGACATGGAAATCCAGATCACCAGTGGGGAAGAGGCGTTTGTAAAAACGATCACCACTGCCATCGAAAAGGAGAACAAAAGACAATGAAAGTTTTATGTGTGATTCCGGCGCGTTATGCTTCTACCCGTCTGCCGGGGAAACCTCTTGCAAATCTGGCCGGTAAGCCCATGATTCAGCGTGTCTATGAACGGGCAGCCCAAGCCAAGATTCCTGATGAGATCATTGTTGCTACCGATGATGAACGCATCAAGGAAACCGTGGAAGGCTTTGGCGGCAAGGCGATGATGACGGCAGCTACGCATCCGTCCGGTACGGATCGTCTTGCCGAGGTGGCTTTGAGCTACGATAAGATAGATGTCATCATCAATGTCCAAGGGGATGAGCCGATGATCCCGCCGGAACTGATTGATTCCCTCTGTGAAGCGTTCGAAAACAACGACCAACTCCAGATGGCGACGGCAAAGACCCTTATGGATCCGTCCGAATATGACGATCCCAATGCAGTCAAAGTGGTTACGGACCAAAGCGGTTATGCCATCTATTTCTCCCGCAGCCTGATTCCGTATCCCCGTCATAAGACGCCGGAGTTCAAGGTATATAAGCACATCGGCATCTATGCCTACCGTCGGGACTTTCTTTTGAAATTTGCGGCACTGCTTCCCACGCCCCTTGAACAGATTGAAGGCCTGGAACAGCTGCGTGCCCTAGAAACCGGTGCCAAGATCAAGGTCCTCACGACGGATTTCAATGGCATTGGTATCGATACGCAGGAAGATCTGGATCGGGCCAATAAGGTCTTTGAATTGGAAGAAGAAAAGAAACGTCAGGAAGAAGCGGCACGAGCTGCCGAGGAAGGAAAGTAAACATGAAGACCGTAGCGATTGGAAAGTACGAAGTCGGTGCCGGGCATCCGCTTCTTGTCATGGCCGGTCCCTGTGTCCTGGAAGGCTATGAGCGGAGTCTCATGATCGGAAAACGGGCCAAGGCCATTTGTGAAAAGGTTGGCCTGCCCTATGTCTTCAAGGCATCCTTTGATAAAGCAAATCGTTCGAGCCTTACGGCTTTCCGCGGACCGGGACTGGAAGAAGGACTCGAAATCTTGAAGCAGATCAAAAGGGACCTGGGCGTCCCTGTTGTATCCGATGTCCATGAAACCGACCAAGTCGAAAAAGCAGCGGAAGTCCTCGATATCATCCAGATACCGGCTTTTCTCTGCCGCCAGACGGACCTGCTCGTGGCAGCAGCCCATACGGGCCGCGTGGTGAATGTCAAGAAGGGCCAGTTCCTGGCTCCGTGGGATATGAAAAATGTCGTCAATAAGCTCGTTGGATCTGGAACGGAAAAGATCATGCTGACAGAGCGCGGGGCCAGCTTTGGCTACAACACGCTTGTAACGGATATGCGGAGCCTTCCCATCATGCGTGACTTCGGCTATCCGGTCATTATGGATGTGACGCACAGCGTCCAGATTCCTGGCGGCAAGGGCACAAGTTCCGGTGGCCAGAGCCAGTACGCGCCCCATATGGCCCGCGCGGCTGCAGCAGTTGGTGTCGATGGGCTTTTTATGGAAGTCCATGACAACCCGGCAGAAGCCCTTTCCGACGGACCTAACATGATTGCCCTTGACAAGATGGAACAGGTTCTCCTGGACGCTAAAGCCATTGATGCCATTGGGCGTAGGGAGTGATACCATGTTTGAACGCGCTAAAGAAGCCCTCCAGATCGAGGCGGATTCCATCATGGAGCTGATTCCCCGTGTCGATGCACATTTTGGAGCCGCTCTTGAAATGATCCTTCACTGTCCCGGCCGCATCATTGTAACGGGAATGGGAAAAAGCGGCATCATTGGACGCAAGATTGCAGCGACCCTTGCCAGTACAGGGACGCCGTCCTTTTTCCTGCATCCTGCCGAAGCCATTCACGGCGATCTCGGCATGGTGACACAAAGTGACGTGGTCCTTGCCATTTCAAACAGCGGGGAAACAGGCGAGGTCCTTCATATCCTGCCCAGTATCCGCCGCATTGGGGCCCGCATCATTGCTATGGTGGGAAAACCGGAGTCGACCCTTGCCAAGAATGCGGATATCGTCCTTGATGTAGGGGTCAAGAAGGAAGCCTGTCCCTTGGGCCTTGCACCTACAAGCAGTACGACGGCAACCCTTGCTTTTGGCGATGCCCTTGCTATGGAACTGCTGTCGGCCCGCCATTTTACGGAAAATCAGTTTGCCATTTACCATCCCGGCGGAAGCCTGGGCAGAAAACTCCTCCTTACGGTTGGGGATATCATGCACAAAGGGAACGAAAATCCGTTGGTACCCTCTGACATGACCGTAAAGGATGCCCTTTTTGTCATTACCGACAAGGGGCTTGGTGCTGTTTCCGTCGTTGATGGAAAGGGCCGCCTTGAAGGGCTCCTCACGGATGGCGATATCCGCCGCGGCTTTGCAAGGAGCCTTGACTCTCTCAATAAACCGGTTTCTGAGCTTATGACAAAGTCGCCAAAAACCATTACAGCAAGAAAACTGGCTGCAGAAGCCCTTCACCTCATGGAATCGAACAAACCGCATCCCATTACGGTCCTGCCCGTTGTGGATGAAGAAAAGAGAGTCGTCGGCCTGCTCCATATGACCGATCTTGTGCATCAGGGAGTGGTATAAATGATGAAAGACGAAGATTTTGCTAAGATCCGTCTCCTTGCCCTCGATGTGGACGGCGTCATGACCGATGGATCCATCATCATTGGTCAGGAAGACGAACTCAGTAAACATTTCAATGTGCGCGACGGCCTGGGCATCAGCCTTGCCATGAGAAATGGTGTCCAAGTAGCCCTCATCACGGGGCGTCACAGTGAGATTGTGCTGCATCGCGCCATGGAACTTGGCATCAGCAATGTCTATGAAAATGTTGTCTATAAAGGAAAGACCCTCGTTGAAGCGGCCCAGCGTCTGGGTATCCCGATGGAAGCCGTGGCTTTCATGGGGGATGATCTCAATGACCTGCCGGCCTTTAGCCGCGCGGCCTATTCCTTTGCCCCCAAGGATGCGGCGCCTGAGGTGGCGGCCCGTGCCAATTATGTATGTGAGAAAAAAGGGGGAGAAGGCGCTGTCCGCGAAGTCTGCGAGAAGATTCTCAAGGCTAAAGGCCTCTGGGATGGTATCGTGGAAGGGTATCTGGTAAAAGGGTACGGTGACAGACAGTAATGCTTTATGCGATTCTCAAAGGGATGAGCACCTTCGTTTCCTGGCTTCCTTATAAAATCGTGGTCCGCCTGGGACGAAATTGTGGTAAACTATACTATCATATTGCTAAAAAGCAGCGCATCCGTGCGGAAAAGACCATCATGGAGCGAATGGGCATGGAGGAAAAAAAAGCCAAGGAAACGATTTACCGCCTCTTCCTCAATCTGGGCATGACCTTTATGGAAATGCTCTATATGCCTGCCCTCAATAAGGACAACATCCGCGGCCTTGTGACCTTTGATCGGCCCGAAGTTCTTTGGGAAGCCCTCAGTAAGAAAAAAGGCGTTGTTATGCTCGCCTGCCACATGGATAACTGGGAATGGCTCGGGGCGGCCCTGGCTCTTAATGGATTCCCCCTCAGTGCGGTGGAAAAACCTCAGCCCAACCCGGTCTACAGTGATTTCATGAATGAACTGCGCCGCGGTGTCGGGCAGGAAATCTTTGCCCGTGGGACCAATGAAATCCTCGGCTGTGCCCGAGCGATGAAAAAAGGTCGGATGCTGGGCCTGATTGCCGATCAGGACGGGGGCTACAATGGCATCTTTGTTCCTTTTTTTGGCAAGATGGCTTCGACGCCGGAAGGTCCGGCGTACTTTGCCCGCAAGTTCAAGGCTCCCATCATTCCCATCTTCATCATTCGCAGGAAAAATGGCTGCGGCCACCGCGTCTTTGTGAAGGATCCCATTTATTATGAGGACACAGGGAACCGTAAAAAGGATGATTACAACGTGACGCTCAAGATGACCCAAGAAGTGGAAGCCATCATCCGCGAATATCCGGACAACTGGATCTGGTTCCAGCACCGGTGGAATACACCTTATGAAGGATAAGAAAGGAAAGCGATTCATGCGCTCTGATAAACGGACAATCATGGTGGTCATTGGTGCCGTGCTGCTCATGGGCGGTGTCATTGCCTGGCTCCTGTCGAGTAAGCCTACGGCGGGAACGGTCAAAAAAGCCAAGGAAACCGACCCTCATCAGGTCATTGGGTCCACCATCGAAGAAAACAAGGATGGCCGTAAGGTATGGTCCCTGACGGTGGAATCCATGATCTACGATAGGAAGGCGCAGATTGATCATATGAAGGGCATCAAAGGCACCTTCTATGATGAAGATGGCTCAACGATGACCGTTACGGCTGATGAAGGGGATGTGGATGTAAAAACAAAGAGCGTCATCCTTACCAAGAATCCCAAAGGCACGACCAGTACCAATGGGACCGTTACGGCTGATAAGATTACTTGGAACAACCAAAAGCAGATTGTCATTGCCGAAGGCCATGCACGGCTGACCAAGGATGACGTTGTTGCCACGGGAGGCAAGGCGACCTTCAATGTGCCCATGGAGCACGCCACGCTGGAACAGGATGCACACGTACAGAAGGGAGAATTTTAAATGAAAATGAAAGCACTTTTCCTCACTTGTCTCATGACCGGCCTTCTGTCCATGGGCGCCGTGGCTTTTGCCGCTTCAAGCGTCAGCGGGGACAAGGTGGAATATGATTTTAAGAGTGGTCAGGCTGTGGCCGAAGGAAACGTGGAAATTCGCCATGATAAAGGCCGCGCCATGGCTAGAAAAGCAGAATACAACACCAAGACTGGGGAAGGCAGCCTTGAAGGCTCTGTCGTTGCCGATCAGGAAGATGCTCATCTGACGAGTGCCTCCCTGATCATCAAGAATAAGGGCGATTATCTTTCTGCCATTGGCAATGCCGTCCTTAAAAAGGCCGACAAGACCCTGCGCGCGGAACAGGTCAACTACGACTCGGCTGCAAAATACGCTGAAACCGTCGGCAGCTGGGCCCAGCTCACCATGGATGACGGGTCAAGCCTTGACGCGGCCTCGCTCACGTACAACATGGAAACAAACAAAGCTTTTGCTGACGGCAATGTACGCCTTATCAGTCCGCCTCGGGATCTTACGGCTCGAGCGGATTCGGCTGAATATGACCTTAACGAATCCGATGGGACCATCCATCTGAACGGCCACGCGACCGCGACGCAGGAAGGCAATACGGTCAGCGGCGATACGCTTACAATCCGCGGTGCCGGCGGCAAGATTGCCCAAGGCGACGGTGATGTACGGATGGTCATCATTCCGCGCAAGAAGGAAGAGGCGCCCGGCGAGGAAGTGCCGACCTTCCAGATTGCAGGGCGCGAAGGCGTGCCTGATTCGGTCTATAAATTTTACAACTGGCCCGGTGAGCCTGTAACCATCGGCTCTGTTGATACGGAGCTTGCTTAAAGGAGAAGGAACCTGTGAAAATTCGTGCAAATGATCTGGTAAAGGAATATGGGGGGCGCGTCGTTGTTGACCATGTCAGCCTCGAAGTGGCCCAGGGGAGCATTGTTGGCCTGCTCGGTAAAAATGGTGCCGGCAAGACAACAACCTTTTATATGATCGTCGGTCTGGAGCATCCAGATCGGGGCACGGTCCATTTGGATGAGCTTGAAGTGACGCACCTGCCCATGTATAAACGGGCCCTTGCAGGGATTGGGTATTTGCCGCAGGAAGCATCGATCTTTCGGAAATTGACGGTAGAGGAAAATCTCCTTGCCATCCTTGAGGACGTAGAACCGGATGGAAAAAAACGCCAAGAAAAGATGGAGGCCCTCATTGAAGAGTTCCATATTGGACACATCCGCAAGAGCCTGGGAACGGCCCTTTCCGGCGGTGAGCGCCGTCGTGTGGAAATCGCCCGTGCCCTTGCAACGGAACCGGCCTTTATTCTTCTTGATGAACCTTTTGCAGGCATTGACCCCATTGCCGTGGCTGATATCCAAGTTCTTGTCAAACATCTGGCCAAACGCGGCATTGGCGTTCTCATTACGGATCATAACGTGCGTGAAACGCTCAGCATTGTTGATAAGGCCTACATCCTGAACGAAGGCAAGATTATGGTCGAAGGCCCCAGTGAGAAGGTCGCTGCCGACCCGATTGCCCGGAAGTACTACCTTGGAAAAGACTTTAAGATGTGAGGCGTGCCATGAGGATACTTGATAAATACATTTTAAAACAGATGCTGCAGCCCTTTGCTTTTGGGGTAGCTGCCTTTTCAACCATCTTTGTGGCCAGCTCCTTCCTTTTCCGCGTGACCCAGTACATTACGCAGTATGGGGCGTCCTATTCATCGCTTTTCCGCCTCTTTCTGTGCCTCATGCCGGAAGTCATCAACTATACCTTCCCCATGAGTATGCTGCTCGCCTCTTTATTAACAATGGGACAGCTGTCCGGAAACAGCGAAATTACGGCGATGCGCAGTGGAGGAATGAGCTTCCGCCGCATTGCCATGCCAATCCTTGCCGCCGGATTCGTCGTCAGCCTTTTTTCCGTGGTCTGGGCTGAAAAAGTTGTGCCGCCGGCGAAAGCTGAGTACGAACGGATCATCCAGCAGGAAATCAAGAACAACACAAAACCCCGTACCCAAGACCATATCCTATTAAAGAACATCTCCAAGGGTCAGCTGACGCGTCTTACCTATGCTCGGACCTTTGATGAAAAAGCTGGTGTCATGAAGGATATCACCATCGAGGACTGGGATAAGGGCCGTGTCGTCCGTATCCAGCGCACGCCTGAAGCCAAATGGCAGAATGGGTTGTGGATCATGGAAAAGGGAACCATCACGGAAATCACGAACGAGGAAGGGCTCACACGGACTATGACTTTTGATAAGCAGGTCCTTCCCATTACGGAAACTCCAAAGACCATTACCCTTGATCAGAAAGACCCTGATGAAATGACCATCGGAGAATTGAAGATGTACATTGGCATTTTGGAGCGGCAGTACCAGCCGACGAGCAAATACGTCATGGAAATCTACAGCCGCTTTACCGTGCCCCTTGCAAGCTTCTTCTTTGCTCTCATCGGTGTACCGCTGGGCGTTCAAAGTCAGCGGGCAGGAACCAGTATGGGCCTGGGCTTTTCCGTAGTCATCATCTTTATTTATTACTCCATCATGACTTTCATGACCGGTCTTGGCCAGGGCGGCGTGATTCCGCCTTTTATCGCGGCGGCCGTGCCAAACTTCCTGTGCGGATGCGCAGGGGCCTATCTGATCTGGCAGAAAAATCACTGAAGGCTGCATAGGTAGGAAATCATTCCCGTTTCCTGCAGCAGCGTGCCTCCATTGCTTACTTCCTTTCTTTTAAGGATGCAATGGAGGCATTTTTATTTCCACAAGGGTTCCTTCCTCAAGATGGATCCTGCCCTTATGGACGGCCCTCTTGCGGAAAAGGCTGTAAAGGGTGCTTTTTTCACACACTCCTTTTTCCTAAAAAGGGACTTTTTTATCAACGCCTCCTTTTCTGTGCTGAAAGGCCGTTTTCACGCAATAATCGGGAAACATGGTTTTCCTGATTTACGGTATAATATGGGTAGGCCTACGACGCTGCAGCAAGATATAGATCCAGCACTAGAAATCGACAAAAAGGAGTATGTATCATGCAACAGAAACAGAACGGTTCCGACAGCGATTTTTCCTTTGACATCAAGCGTCATATCGGTGTTCTTTCGACGACGCCCCGAGGGTGGACGAAAGAGCTCAATATTGTTTCCTATAATGGCGGCCGCAGCAAGCTTGATATCCGCCTGTGGAGTGAGGATCATCAGAAGATGGGCAAGGGAATCACCTTGGTACGGGAAGAAGCCGATATTCTTTACGCCCTTTTGACGAATATGCGGGATAAACAGACCCAAAAGCGGGGATAGCGGTAAGCAATCCCAAGATTCAGTTTCATAGAGAAAAAGGTGCTTCAGTCCCTTGTTCCGGAAAAGGGCTGAGGTTCCTTTTTGCGTTTGGAAATGGCAGCTCGGCTTTTATCACTGACAGGGCAACGGCTTTTGACCAGATGAATATGCTCCTTCTCGTTGATAGACGGGCTTTTTAACGCAATCGGGCTTTTTCATCAAGAAAATCCAGCGTCATGTCTTAGGCATGATTTCATCCCTCAAAGGAGGCTGGATGAAGGGCTGGCAATCGTCCATTCCCCATTGCTCAAACCCCTTTTTTTCGCTACAATAAAGGTGTAACAAACAGTCTGAAAAGACGTCAGAGGAGGTTCATATTGTGAAGGTTTCTGTTGTTATGCCTGTAACAGATACACATAAAGCGGCTCTTAAAAAGGCCGCTCCAAACGCTGAATTTACGTTTGGAAAGAATGAGGCGGCCCTCAAGGAGGCCGATGTCATCATTGGAAATATTGCGCCTCAGAAGGTCAAAACCCTGCCCAAGCTGCGTTTCCTGCAGCTGAATTCAGCTGGGGCCAATACCTACTGCGAACCTGGCATCCTGCCAGACGGTGTGGCTCTTACCAATGCTACAGGTGCCTATGGAATTGCCATCAGTGAACATATTCTGGCGACGCTTCTTTTTCTCATGAAGCACCTTCCGACTTATTATGATCAGGGTAAGGCGCATTGCTGGAAAGACGCCGGTCCAGTGAGAACGCTCTACGGATCTACGGTCGCTGTCATTGGTTTTGGCGATATTGGCCGCCATTTTGGCCGTATTGCAAAAGCCATGGGAGCCTACGTCCTTGGTGTCAGACGTCGCTCATCAGACCTAGTCCCAGAAGCTGATGAAATGGGGACCTTTGCCTTGCTGGGGGATATTCTTGCCCGGGCTGATGTGGTCGTCTCCTGTCTTCCTGACACACCGGCTACGCAGGGGCTGTATACGGAAAAGCGTTTCTTTGGGATGAAGCAAGGGGCTCTTTTTGTCAACATCGGCCGCGGCAATGCCGTGGATCAGGACGCACTTAAGATGGCCCTCCAAAGTGGGCATCTTGCCGGCGCTGCCATTGATGTGGCAACGCCTGAACCGCTTCCTGAATCAGATCCCTTGTGGGAGGCACCGAACCTTCTTGTGACGCCGCACGTGAGCGGCGGTTACCATGCCCAATCGACATGGGACGCAATCATTGCCATAAGCTGTCGCAACCTCGAGCACTTCATCAAGGGGGAACCTCTCGAAAATATTGTCGACAGGGAGACGGGCTATCGCAAATAGCCACTATTTTTTGGGATTTGCCTAAAAAATTGCAGGCCAATCTATGATATAATATTTTGTTCACTATGATAAGTTGAGAGGAGGCAGTACCATGTTTTATATGATTATCATGGGAATCCTTTCCCTGTGTGTGGCCATTTTTGCTGTCCAAAACGCTGTGAGCGTGGAGGTTTCCTTCCTCTTCTGGCATTTTTCCATGAGTCTTGCCCTGATTATCATCGGCTCCCTTCTCATTGGTCTTGTCCTGTCAGGCCTCATTGCCCTTAAAGTAAAGGCCGGGCACTTCATGAAAGAACGACGCCTCAAGGGGCAGATTAGGGCCCTTGAAGAGGAAAATGCCGAGAATCGGCGCAAGATGGGAACGGTTCCTCATTTTAAGGCAAGACCCAAGGTCTCTGACGCACCCCAAAAGGATACTGATCCCATCATCAAACCATTTGAACCAGGAAAGTAGGGATTTTATCCATGATCTGCAGTAAAATCAGTCACAAGGTGGGGCCCCTTGATCCCGACCTTTTGAAAACGGGAAAGGCCTTGGGCCTTTCTCCTGTTCTTATGGGGATTCTCAAGAGAAGGAACCTGACGGACCCTGAAGCCATCCGGACCTTCCTTGACGGCAGCCCCGAGCCTTTTCATGACCCCTATGGGCTGCTCCATATGGAGCGGGCCGTCACGAGGATCTGTGAAGCCCTCAGCAAGGAGGAGAAGATCACAATCTACGGAGACTATGACGTAGACGGAACTTCTGCCAGCTCCTTGCTCTTTCTCTTTTTAACAAAAAATTTGGGCGCCAAGGCTGCCGTTTATATTCCCCGCCGTGATACAGAAGGGTACGGACTCAACCTAGAGGCCCTTGAAAAAATCTACGGCGGTGGGTCGACCCTTGTCATTACTGTCGACACGGGAATCAGCGGAGCGGACGTAATCAAGAAGGCACCTGCAGGTCTTGACGTCATCATAACGGACCACCATCTGGCCCCGCAGGAGCTGCCGGCGGCCTACACGGTCGTAAATCCCAATCAGCCTGGCGATACATACCCTGAAAAGGGCATCTGTGGCTGTGGAGTGGCCTTTAAGCTCTGCCAGGCCCTGTGGCATCATTTTCATCCCGAAAGCGCGCTTTGGACAGAGTTGATTGAGCTTGCTGCCGTGGCAACAGTAGCGGATGTAGTGCCCCTTGTAGGGGAAAACCGTGAGATTGTTCGCAGGGGACTCAAGAAAATCGCCGATACGCCCCTTGTGGGACTGCGCGCCCTGGTCCAGTCGGCGACGCGGGAAGGCTCACCCATTACGACCGATACCATTGGTTTTGGTCTTGGGCCTCGCATCAATGCCGCTGGACGTCTGGATGATGCCATGCTTGCCGTAAAGCTAATGACAACAAGTGACAGCGAGGAAGCGAGCACCCTCTCCCGCGAGCTCAATGACCTTAACGCCAAACGCCAGGAAATCAGTCAGCGCATCTTTGAAGAAGCCGAAGCTATGCTGACGGCCTCGGGCAAGATCCCGACTTGGGGCATTGTCCTTGCCAAAGAAGGCTGGCATCCTGGTGTCATCGGTATTGTGGCATCCCGCCTGACCGAAAAATACCACCAGCCAACGATCCTTATGTCCATCAAGGATGGCATCGCCAAGGGGTCCTGCCGCAGTATTCCCCCGGTCCATCTCTATCATGTCCTGGAAGCCTGCCGCCCTGCCTTGATCCAGTTTGGCGGTCATGCCCAGGCAGCAGGCCTGACCATGGAAAAAGATAAAGTAGATGACCTGCGCCGCCTCTTTACGGAGGCCGTGAAAACGGCCCTTCATGGCGAAATCTATGAACCAGAAGTGGAACCAGATTATTTCATTCCCGAAGGGGAGGCCGTGACGGAAAAAATTGTCCATGAGCTCGAACGGCTCCAACCATTTGGCCAGGATAATCCGGCCCCCATCTTGGGGTTTGAAAAGGCTGTCATCACGGGTGTGCGCACCATGGGAAAAGAGGGCAGTCATCTGCGGCTTGATCTTTCAAGCGGCGGTTATGGCTATAAAGGTCTTTTATGGCAGGAAGGCCCGCGGAGCCATTACTTCTACGAGGGGGAAGAGGCAGCTGTGGCCTTTGCGCCCCGCCTCAACACCTTCCGCGGCGTGACCACGGTGGACCTTGAGGTCAAGGCTGTCGATACGGCACAGACGATCGTCGATTGGCGTCACAGCAACCTGAGTAAGGAAGCTATTTTAAATACTATTTTACAAAAAGAAGAAAAAACAGTACTATATAAGCAAGAAAGTGAAACAGAGCTGTCCTTTCTTCCTTGGGTCGATGTCCTTCCTTACGGGGCGCCCCTTCCCAGTGGGGTCAAAACGGTTATTTTCTATGATGCTGGTGCGTCTATCCTTATGGATGAGGCTCATTTTCCCCTGAAAGGAGCAGGTGTGCTCCATCTCCTGTATCATCGCGACGAGATGGTGGCCGCCCGGGAAGCCCTTCTTGCTTCCTATCCGGATGTCATGGGCTTACGCCGCTGCTATGCCCATATCCGGAGCGTCCTTGCATCGCGTCCTTGTGTCACAAAACAGGACCTTTTGGGATCGACACGGGATGGGTACCGCATTACGGAACGCGTCCTGAAGCTCTTTTTTGACTTACACTTTTTTCTGGAAAAAGATGGCGCCATCGTGCCGCAGCAGGTACAGCCCATCGACATGGCGGAAAGCCCCGCCTACCAGGAATTTTGCGCTGAGCGGGACCGTAAGGAAAAACGCCTGACCGCCGCTTGGCAGATGAAAGCTGCAGCCATTGCAGCCTTATGGAATAATTAGAGGGGGTGAGAAGATGGAACAGTTAGATGCAACACCAATCAGTGCAGAGGAATTTTATGCGAGAATTGGGAAATACCTGACCCCTCGCCAAGTGGAATTCGTCCGGGAGGCCTATAATTTTGCGGCGGAGCAGCATGCCAGCCAGAAACGGGCCAGCGGTGAACCCTACATCATCCATCCGCTGGGGGTAGCCAGCATCCTGGCCCAGCTTCATATGGATGATACAACCCTTGCCGCCGCCTTTCTCCATGATGTAGTGGAAGACACGGATGTGACCCTTGATCAGCTGACCGATATCTTTGGCCTTGAAGTGGCGGGTCTCGTCGATGGCGTCACCAAACTCGGCAAGATCGAATATATTTCCCGCGAAGAGCAGCAAGTCGAGAACTATCGGAAGATGTTTCTTGCCATGGCAAAGGATATCCGCGTGGTCCTCATTAAGCTCGCGGACCGCCTGCATAATATGCGGACCATGAAATACATGCCGCCTAATAAACAAAAACGGATTTCCAGCGAGACCCTTGAAATCTACGCACCCTTGGCGCATCGCCTAGGAATCTATGCCATCAAATGGGAACTGGAAGACCTATCTTTCCGCTACATGGAGCCGCAGCATTACTATGAGCTCGTGGAGCAGGTCAAGGTCAAACGGCACGAACGGGAAGCCATGGTCCAGGAGGCTATGGACGAACTGAGCCGTCTGTGCAGTGAAAGCGGGATCAAGTGTGAAATTCAGGGCCGTCCCAAGAGTTTTTACAGCATCTACAAGAAGATGCAGAAGGACAACAAGAGCATCAATGAAATCTATGACCTTCTTGCAGTCCGCGTCCTTGTTGACAGCGTAAAGGACTGCTACGGCGTCCTGGGCATTGTCCACGGCAAGTGGCGTCCGATTCCGGGCCGTTTCAAGGATTATATTGCTGTCCCCAAATCAAATGGCTATCAGTCCCTTCATACGACTGTCGTTTCTTCGAGCGGGCAGCCGCTTGAAATCCAGATCCGCACCTTTGAAATGCACCGCATTTCCGAATACGGTGTTGCCGCCCATTGGCGTTATAAAGAGTCCGGTGGATCCAATATGCCGAGCTCGTCTGACAAGTCGGCCGATGAAAAGATGGCCTGGCTGCGGCAGCTCCTTGATTGGCACCGCGATATGCGTGATCCCCACGAATTTGTTGATACGGTCAAGATGGACGTTTTTTCTGATGAAGTCTTTGTCTTTACGCCTCAAGGTGACGTCATTGACCTGCCTTTTGGCAGCGTGCCCATTGACTTTGCCTATCGTATCCATACGGGCGTGGGCAATCGCTGTGTCGGCGCCAAGATCAACGGCAAGATTGTTCCCCTTGACTATAAGCTCAAAAACGGCGATATCGTGGAAATCATTACCTCCAAGACGAGTCCCGGACCAAGCCGCGACTGGATCAACATCGTTGGGTCGAGTCAGACCAAGAATAAGATCCGTCAGTTTTTCAAGAAGGAACGGCGGGAGGAAAATATTGTCAATGGACAGGATATGCTTGAGCATGAATGCCGGCGCCTAGGCTATGATACGGCAAAGCTTTTGACGAGCGAAAACCTCAGGGAAGTGGCCACGCGGTCCCATTTTGACGGCAGTGAGGAAAACTTGCTGGCTGCCATTGGCTACGGCGGCGTCCTTGTGAGCACCGTCATGGTCAAGCTCATTGAGCTTTATAAAAATGCCCAGAAGCAGAATCAGACCAAGAACCTGTCCCAACTCCTTAAGGAACTTAAACCGCGGGTATCCAAACCCCATAAAGGAAGCCATGGCATCCTTGTCAAGGGTGAAGATGATATCATGGTGAAGCTTGCCCGCTGCTGCAACCCCATTCCGGGCGATCCGATTGTGGGCTATGTCACTCGCGGTCATGGGGTGTCCGTCCATCGCGTTGACTGCCCCAATGTCCTTGCCAATAAAGAGGAATCGGACCGCATGATTGAAGTGTCGTGGAACATCGACACGGACGAATCCTACAAGGTTGTCCTGCGCATGAGCTGCATCGATCAGACGGGCGTCATGGCCAACATCATGACCGTGGCCAGCGAGACAAAGGTCAATATCAATTCCCTCAATGCCCATACAAATCCAGATAAAACGGCTTATGTGGATCTGGGCCTTGACATTACAAGCCTTGAACAGCTAAACTACATCATTGGCCGCATGCGCCGCATCAAGGGCGTCTACAAAGTCGAACGCAAGACCAGCGGCCTGTAAAGGAGCATCATGAGAGCAGTTGTCCAGCGCGTGTTAAGCGCCAGTGTCAGTGTCAACCAAGAAGCTATCGGCCAGATCCAAAAGGGTTTTCTGATCCTTTTGGGTGTCGAAAAAGGGGACACGGATAAGGACCTCCACTACATTGTGGATAAGGTGGCCGGTCTCCGTGTCTTTGATGATGAAGCGGGCCGCATGAACCGATCCCTTGTGGATATTAAAGGAGAGCTCCTTGTCGTCAGCCAGTTCACCCTCTTAGGGGATGTGCGCCATGGCAAACGGCCTTCCTTTACCCAGTCGGCCCCGCCTGATGAGGCAAAAGGGCTTTATGAAAGGGCAGTGGCCCTTTTTCGGGAAAAGGGCATCAAGACCGAAACGGGACAGTTCCAGGCTCATATGGAAGTATCCCTCATCAATGATGGTCCGGTGACCATCCTTATCGACAGCCTCAAAACATTTTAGGAGAAACCCATCTATGAAACTCTATCGCATTGTTGTAGGCCCCATTCAAGAAAACTGTTACCTCATCAAAAATGAGGAGACAGGGGAGGGCATCATCGTCGATCCTGGTGATGAAGCGCTCAAGATCATGGAGGCTGTTAAAAAAGCCGAAATCAAAAAAATCACGGCCATCTTTATCACCCACGGTCATGGCGACCATATTTCAGCCTTGGACGAGGTCAAGAAGCTGACCGGTGCCAAGGTCTATATGAGCCGCGAAGATGCGCCTATGCTCCGCGTTTGGAACAGCAGCCTATCGTATTCGACGGACCGGGATAAGACGTTTGATCCGCCTGACGTCTATTTTGAAGACGGCATGACCGTTACGGAAGCCGGTCTGACCTTTACCATTGCTGCAACCCCGGGCCATACCCGCGGCGGTGTGTGCATCATTGGCGACGGCGTTGTTTTTGTCGGGGATACGATTTTTCTTGAATCCATCGGCCGTACGGATCTTCCCGGCGGTTCCTACGATGATATCCTCACTTCCATCAAGACAAAACTCCTGACCCTCCCCGATGAGTATCGGCTGTTTCCTGGTCATGGACCGGATACGACCGTGGGCTGGGAAAAACGGAGAAATCCGTTCCTGCAGTAAGAGGCGGTTTTTATGACGACACAAAAACCTTGGGGAATGCTTGTCAAGTCGGCTTTTGCGCTGTTTGGTTTTGCGGCTTTTTGCCTGGTTGCCGACTTCCTGCTTCCCGTCCTGATTTCCATTGCTTTTTCTTATTTGCTGTATCCCATTGTCCGGGCGCTTGAAAAGATCACGTGGGGACGGGACCGCCGTATGCCGAGTGCGGTGGCCGTCCTCCTGTCATTTGTCATCTTTCTTCTGTTTATGAGCGCTGCCCTCCAGATTCTCATGGTGCCTTTGGTGACCCAGGTCAATACCCTCACCAAGGCCCTGCCGGGATTTGCCGCACAGGTGTCAGCGACTATGAACTGGTTCTTTGGCCCGGAGGCCCGTGCTGCGCTTCCTGCCAATGTGCAGGCCCTCATCAATGAAGCCCTGACCACGGCGGGCCGCAACGTCATGGCTCTTTTTCAGGACCTCATCTCATCGACTTTCCGTGTGGCCCGTTCCATGGCGAGCATGGTCCTCGTTCCTTTCCTGACCTTTTATTTTTTGAAGGATTGGCGGACCCTAAAGGCCATGGCGGTGAAGGTCTTTCCTTATGATCGGCAGGCGCTTGCCGAGAAGGTCCTTGAAGATATTGGCAGCATGCTTTGTACCTATGTGGACAATATGCTGAAGCTTTGTCTTGTGGCAGCAGGCTGCCTGACCATTGGCAATTATGTCCTCGGCGTGCAGTACACTTTGGTCCTTGGTCTTCTTGCCATGCTGACAGAGCTCATTCCGCTCGTGGGTTCTGTTGTGGGGACCTTAGTTGCCGTATTCGTTGCTCTTTTGCAGCGGCCGGCCTTGGCGCTTCAAGTCCTGATTTTTTATCTTGTCTACTACCAGGTCGACTCCCAGGTCATCATGCCCACCCTTGTGGGAAAAGCCATTACCCTGCACCCGGTCCTCATCATCCTGGCTGTCATCATCGGCGGAAAACTGGCCGGTGTCATTGGCCTGATCTTTGCTGTGCCGGTGCTGGCCATCATCAAGATTCTTTATAGCTATTTCTGGCATTGGGGAGAGCCTCTTCCCAAAGAGGGAGATACGGCAATTTAGGCCGCTTTATATTGAAATCACCTAGTATCTTGTGGTAAACTAAAGTGATTTACATGAACTTTTTTATTGAAGGAAACGGAGGGGATTATTTATGTTAACAACGGCACCCCGTGGTACCAAGGACATTCTGCCCGGCGCGGTCAATGGCTGGCGGTATGTCGAATCCGTCTTGCGCGACGTTTGCCGCGAGTTCAATTACCAGGAAATCCGCACGCCAATCTTCGAGCATACGGAACTCTTCCAAAGAGGCATCGGTGACGGCACGGACGTTGTTGATAAGGAAATGTATACGTTCAACGACCGCAGTGGCAGAAGCATTACGCTTCGCCCCGAAAACACGGCTGCTGTCGTACGTTCCTTCGTCGAAAATAAACTCTACGCTGAGCCCATGCCGCTGAAGGTTTTCTATATTGGACCCATGTTCCGGTATGACCGTCCGCAGGCTGGCCGTATGAGACAGTTCCATCAGTTCGGTGTCGAAGCCATGGGCTCCCAGTCCCCAGTGGTCGATGCAGAAACCATCCTGCTTGCCATTACGGTCCTCAAACGGCTCGGCCTCAAGGACCTCAAACTCAAGATCAATTCCGTCGGCTGCCCAAAATGCCGCCCCCAGCACCGCACCCTGCTGCAGGACTATTTCCGTCCGCATCTTAGTGAACTGTGCGAGGACTGCCAGAGCCGCTTTGAACGAAGCCCCCTGCGTATCCTTGACTGCAAGGTCGACCATGATAAACCCTTCATGGCTGGGGCTCCAAAGATTACTGATTCCCTGTGCGAAGAATGTCATGACCATTTTGAAATGGTCAAGAAACTTCTTGATGAAGCAGGCGTGGACTACGAAGTCGACAGCACCCTCGTCCGCGGCCTTGACTACTATACGAAGACGGCTTACGAAGTCCAGTATTCCCCGCTTGGAGCGCAGAGCGCCATTGGCGGCGGCGGTCGTTACGACGGCCTTGTTGAGGAACTGGGCGGACCTTCCACACCGGGCGTTGGCTTTGCTATGGGGCTTGAACGAATCATTCTGGCCCTTGAAAAGCAGGGACTCCTCAAGACTGAAAAAGAAGCCATTGATGTCTTTGCCGTTGTGCCTGACGCAGGCGGCACGGCAGATGCATTCAAAGCTGTCATGGACCTGCGTGAAGCCGGCTTTTCCTGTGACATGAACCAGATTGAACGCAGCATGAAAGCACAGATGAAACAAGCTGACCGCACAGGTGCTCGCTTTGCCCTCATCTTTGGGGAAGAAGAACGCAGCCGCGGTGCCGTGACGGTCCGCAACATGGCTGACAGCAGCCAGGAAGAAATCAAACGATCCGAGATTGTATCCTATATGAAAAAGGCAGAGGTGTAAAACAAGATGAGTTTTGAACGCAGTCACCACTGTGGTGAGCTTAGAAAACAAGACGCCGGCAAGAACGTCACCTTGTGCGGTTGGGTCAGCAAACGGCGTGACCATGGTGGAATTATCTTCATTGATCTACGTGACCGCTCCGGTCTGGTCCAGGTCGTTATTGATCCGGCCCATGATGACAAGGATTTCCATAAGGCGGAAACGGTCCGCAGCGAATTTGTCCTGCAAGTCAAAGGTACGGTCCGTAACCGTACGGAAGAGACGGTGAACCCGAACCTTCCGACAGGTGAAGTGGAAGTCGTAGTCAAGGGCCTTAACATCCTGAACCCGGCCAAGACGCCTCCTTTCTACATTCAGGACGGTGTGGACGTCGATGAAAATGTAAGACTGCGCTATCGTTATCTTGACCTGCGCAGACCGGAAATGCAGCGCAACCTCATCCTCCGTCATAAAGTGACGAAGCTTGTCCGTGACTTCATGGACAACCAGGGCTTCCTTGAAATCGAAACGCCAATGCTCTGCAAGAGCACTCCGGAAGGCGCCCGTGACTATCTTGTCCCGAGCCGCGTCAACCCTGGTAAGTTCTATGCCCTGCCGCAGTCTCCGCAGCTGTTTAAGCAGATTCTCATGGTAGCCGGCATGGAAAAATACTTCCAGATTGCCCGCTGCTTCCGTGATGAAGACCTGCGCGCCGACCGTCAGCCTGAATTTACCCAGCTTGATATGGAAATGTCCTTCATCGACGAAGACGATATCATGACGCTGACAGAAAACCTCATTGCCTATGTCTTTAAAAATGCTCTTGGAAAGGAACTGCAGGTTCCTTTCGGCCGCATGACCTGGGATGATGCCATGGATCAGTACGGTTCGGATAAGCCGGACCTGCGCTTTGGCATGAAGCTTGTCAACATGAACCAAGCCCTTGAAGGGACCCAGTTCAAGGTCTTTAAGGACATCATCGAAAAAGGCGGTCTTGTCAAAGCCATCAACGTCAAGGGCTACAGCGCCATCCCGCGCCGTGAACTCGACGGCCTTGTAGACTTTGTCGGTATCTATGGTGCCAAGGGCCTTGCTTGGATTATTGTCAACGAAGACGGTTCCATCAAGAGCCCGATTGCCAAATTCTTCAGCGAAGAAGAAATGAAGCGCATCCTGGAAACGGGCAAAGCTGAAAAAGGCGACGTCCTGCTCTTTGTGGCTGATAAGAATCCCCTTGTCGTGGCAGCCGCGTTGGGGGCCCTTCGTCTTGAAATGGGCAAACGCCTGAACCTCATCGATCCCGATAAGCTTGCCTTTACGTGGGTTGTGAAATTCCCTATGTTCGAATACAGCGAAGAAGAACACCGTTATGTCGCTATGCACCATCCGTTTACGTCTCCCTGCGATGAAGATGTGGATAAGCTTCTCACCGATCCAGGTCATGTCTATGCCAAAGCCTATGACATGGTCCTTAACGGCGTAGAAATTGGCGGCGGTTCCATTCGTATCCATGACCGCACTGTTCAGAACAAGGTCTTTGAAGCCATTGGGCTTACAGATGAACAGGCTCAGGAAAAATTTGGCTTCCTCCTGAATGCCTTCGAATTTGGCGCGCCTCCTCATGGCGGCCTTGCCTTTGGCCTTGACCGTCTCATCATGCTCATGGCGAAACGTCCGTCCATCCGTGATGTCATTGCTTTCCCGAAGACGCAGAGTGCTGTGGACGTCATGAGCCAAGCTCCGAACATCGTCGACGAAAAACAGATGCGCGAACTGCATATCAGGAGCACGGTCGTAAAGAAGGAAAAAGAAGAATAACCCCATTGACTGCGAGCTGAGGAGAAATCCTTGGCTCGTTTTTGTATGACGGGGAAGTCTCAAAGGTAAGGGTAAAAAGTCGGAAAGTTGAGCTGCGAAGGTGCGAGCCAGCAAGCGGGCACGTAAGGCGAAAAGTCAAGAGGGCAGCAAAATAAGCCCCATGCGGGAAGCCGTCATGCATTTTCTTGTTCCTTCTGTTTTTGCGCAGCGGGGAATCGTTCATTTTGCCAATCAGTCCGCTTTTTGAACTGGCTGATTCTCCCTCAAACCTTGCACCCATCCCCATTTCTTGCTATAATACAGGTAAAGAGCAACCCTCCGATGTACGAAAAAGTCCTATAGGTTTTGAGCCAACACTCTTTATAAGGGAGCCCGAAAACTCCGGCCGCTCATGGTATGCCCCCCTGAGGGGACATCAGCAGTGACAGGGAGGGCACCCACCTGCTCATGCAGGTTCAAAACAAGGGACGGAAACGGCATTGTAGGGCTCTTTCTTTTTTATATCAATTCATTCACGTTCGAAGGAGTCCGAAGCGTTATGCCTCTTGTTCTCATCAGTTTAGCCGTCATTATCCTGGACCGCGTGACGAAAATCCTGGTTCAATCCCATCTGGCAGAGGGAGAGAGCATTCCCGTCGTGCCAGGGGTCATGAGCCTGACTTATATTCTTAACCCCGGTGCTGCTTTTGGAATGCTGGAGCACCAGCGGCTGTTTTTCATCTTGATGACGGTTGCCGTCATTGCCGTCCTGATTTATTTCTGGCGCAGGATCAAAGAAGAAGCGATTGTCGTCCAATTGGGTGCAGCCTTTTTCCTGGGCGGGGCCGTGGGAAACCTCATCGACCGCATCGAAACGGGCTTTGTCATTGACTTTTTTGACTTTTATTTTTGGCCCATCTTCAATGTGGCCGATATCTTTATTTGTGTAGGAGTGGGGCTGATTGTATGGAATATTGTCATGGACGAATGCCGGAAGACGGAACCACAAAAGTAACTGAGCCCGCTGCAGAAAAGGATCAAGGGCTTCGCGCGGACTGCTATCTTGCTGACGTCCTGGATCTTTCGCGTTCAAGCCTGCAGCACGATATGGAAAAAGGACTTGTCACCAAAGAAGGAAAGCCGGTCAAGGCAAGTTATAAGGTCAAGTTGGGGGATGTCTTTACGGTTGTCATTCCGCCTGCTGTGAGCCTTGAGGCAGAACCTGAGCCCATTCCTTTAGCTATCCTCTACGAAGATGAGGATGTGATTGTCGTCAATAAGCCGCGGGGCATGGTTGTCCATCCCGCGGCGGGAAACTATACAGGGACCCTTGTAAACGCCCTTTTATATCACTGCAAGGATTTATCAGGAATCAACGGCGTTGTCCGGCCCGGCATTGTGCATCGCCTCGATAAGGATACTAGCGGCGTCATGGTCTGTGCAAAAAACGATAGGGCTCATCTGTCGCTTTCCCAACAGATCAAGGACAAGGAAGCCAAACGTACCTACATTGCTGTTGTGCGGGGCAATATCAAGGACGACCGGGGCCATATTGAGACCCTCATCGACCGAGACCCCAAGGACCGCATGCGTATGGCTGTTGTGCCTTCCGGCGGCCGCCTTGCCGTGACCGATTATGAGGTCCTTGAACGTTACGGCCGCTTTACGGTCGTGCGCTGCCGCCTCCAGACTGGAAGGACGCATCAAATCCGCGTCCATATGACTTATCTGGGACATCCCCTGGTGGGAGATCCCAAATATCAACCGCAAAAGACCTGTTTTTCGATTGACGGACAGGCCCTTCATTCTGAGACGTTGACGTTCCGCCATCCCCGGACGGGAAAAATCATGTCCTTTACAGCACCTCTTCCCAGCGATATGGAAACGATCCTGACGCGCCTGCGCCATGGCCAATTTCACTAAGGAGAATCCATCATGAGCATTTCAGTGAAAAAGAAAACAATAATGGATGAAGATGCAATGCGCCGCGCCCTTGTGCGGATTTCCCACGAAATTGTGGAACGCAACAAAGGTGTGGAGCACGTAGCCCTTGTCGGCATTACGACCCGCGGTGTACCGCTTGCCAGACGCGTTGCAAAGACCATTGAAGCAATCGAAGGCGTCCAGGTCCCTGTTGGCTCCCTGGATATTACGATGTACCGGGATGACCTTTCTACCTTGGGGTATAATCCTGTCATGGGAGAAACGGATATCCATTTTGACCTGAACGGCCGAACGGTCGTTCTCATCGACGATGTTCTTTTTACGGGCCGGACCATTCGCTGCGCCCTTGATGCACTCATCGACATGGGCCGTCCCAAGGCCATCCAACTGGCTGTTATGGTCGATCGGGGACATAAGGAATTGCCAATCCGGGCGGACTATGTTGGAAAGAACGTCCCGACGAGCACCCATGAAACAGTGAACGTCACCATCAAGGAAATCGATGGGATTGATGAAGTCGCTTTGGCAGATGTCAAAGCAAATTAAGAAGGATGGACCTACGTGCGATTAAAGTCATTTGAAGCCCACGGCTTCAAGTCCTTTGCCGATAAGGTCAATGTCAATTTCGAAAACGGGATTACGGCCATCGTTGGACCAAATGGCAGCGGCAAGAGCAATATTTCCGATGCCATCCGCTGGGTCATGGGTGAACAGAGCATCAAGTACCTGCGCGGAACCAAGATGGAAGATGTCATCTTTGCCGGCAGCAGTGCCCGCCGGCCCTTGGGTATGGCCGATGTGACCCTTGTTTTTGACAATAGTGATCATGATCTTCCGGTGGACTTTGATGAAGTCAGTATCCGCCGCCGTGTATACCGCAGCGGTGAAAGTGAATATGCCATCAATGGCAAGAACTGTCGGTTAAAGGATATTGTAAATCTCCTTGCCGACACGGGTCTGGGGCGCGGATCGCTTTCCATCATCGGCCAGAATAAGATTGATGAGATCCTAAACAGCCGTCCCGAAGACCGGCGTACCATTTTTGAGGAAACGGCAGGTATTGCCAAATATCGTCTCCGTAAAAAAGAAGCCATGAGAAAGCTCGATGATACGGAAGGAAACCTTCTGCGCATCCACGATATCCAGACAGAGATTTCCGGTCAGCTGAAACCTCTTGAAAAAGCAGCGGAAAAGGTTCGTACCTATAAGGAACTTGATGCTCGCTATGAACGGGTGCGTGTAACACAGCTTGTGCGCCGGCTGGACCACCTGGAAAAGGAAAAGAGCGATATTGAGGCGCGTCTTGAAGGGTGGGGGAAAGAGGAAAGGCGCCTTGATGAAGAGGCCGCTCAGCTCCAATCTGAAATCGACGCCAAAAATAAGGAACTCCGAGACCATGATGCTTCTTTTGGAGCCTATCAGGAAAGCGTGCGCAAAAAACAGGAAGCGCGCAGCCAGTGCGTCAGTGAGGCGAGCGTTTACCGTGAGCGAATGCGTCAAGGTAAGATCCAGATTGAGCAGATGCAGGGCGTCGTGGCACGCCTTGAAAAGGACCTCGAAGCAAACCAGGAAAACCTGGCCCTCCTTACGGGCACCTATGATGAGGAAGAAGCAAAGTATCAGGCTGTGAAGGCGTCCCTTTCCCGTACGGAAAAGGAAAAGGACGAACTGACGCGCCTTGTGGCAGCAAGCGAAAAGCGCAGGGAAGAGGCCCAAAACGAGAATTTTGAGCGTATGCGGGAACTTGTAACGCTGCGCAATGAGCTTAACGCTGCCCATCAGGAAGAAGAACAGCTTCATCGCCGCTTGGCCCAGATGAAGGAAAAAATGGACCTTGCCGAAGATGAGGTAAAAAGCGCGGCAGAACGCCTGGAAAACGGCAGTTCAGCTCTTACAGACGCAAAAAACCAGCAGGAGCGTGTCAAGGAAAAGGGCACGGCAGCCAAAACACGTCTTGATGAGCTCGTCGCTCACTTGGAAGAAGCCAAAAAGGCCGTAGCCGGCAAGGAAAGGCAGCTGAGTGAAAAGAAAGCCCGCATCCAGGTCATCCAAAATATGGAACGGGACCATGATGGCTTCAGCCGCGGGGTCAAGACCATCCTTCAGTCAAAAGCAGGCTGGCGCAGCGGAATCTGCGGCGTTGTGGGCGAGCTGCTCCATGTCGAAGGCCGCTATGTAACGGCCATTGAAACGGCGCTTGGCGGGGCTCTGCAGAACATCATTACCCGTGATGCCCAAACGGCCAAGGAGGCCATCCGTCACCTTAAGAGCCAAAAAGGAGGGCGGGCGACTTTTCTGCCCCTTGATACCATCCGGCCCCGCAGCCTTTCCCCTAAGGAAAAAGAAGCCCTCAAGGCACCTGGTATCATCGGCCTTGCCTCAAGTCTCGTTTCGGTCGATGCGGACCTTATGCCGGCCGTGGATTTTCTTCTGGGACAGGTTCTTGTGGCTGAAACCCTGGATCAGGCCCTAGATGCGGCTAAACGGGCCGATATGCGCGTTCGCGTCGTAACCCTTGAAGGGGACGTCATCTATTCCGGTGGGTCCCTTGCAGGCGGTGAAAAAGAAAATCGCAGGAGTTTCCTTTCCCGCCATCAGGAACTTGAAACGCACCAAAAGGAACGGGCCCAATTGGAAAAAGAGTTGGCAGCTCTTAACCAAGCCCTCCAGGAAGTCCTTCATCAGGAACAGGATGCAGTCATTGACCGCAATCAGTGTGCCGATACCTACCAGAAACTGGCTGTTTCCATGGCAACCCTGTCCGCCCAAGTGGAACAGGCCCAAAAGGAATTGGGTGAAAAGAATGAAAGTCTTCTCCTTCTTTCCGATGAAAAAACGGAGGCAGCGAAGGCCTATCTTGCCATAACTGAAAAAATCAAGAGCCTTGAACCCCAGGTAAAGACCCTTGAGGAGGCAGATTCACAGAAGCGGGAAGAAGCCCGCAGCCAGGAAGAAACCCTCCAAAAGGACAAGCTTCGCCTTGAGACGTTGAACCAAAAATATCAGGATGTCATCGTTTCCTATAACACCCTCAAAACGCAGATCACGTCCCTTGAAAGCCGCATGGCAGAAATCGACGAGCGCAGTGCCAAAGCCGAAAAGGATCGCCTGAACGAAGTGGCTGAAATCGAAAAGACCGAAGCCATGCTGAAAAAATCAGAAGGGACCATTGCGTCCCTTGAGGAAAAAATCAAGGCCTTTGACAAGAGTCTTGAAGGGACGGATGAAAAGACCCAGGCCTTTATAAAGACGCGAAAGGGCTATGAAGAGGGCCGTGACATCCTTCTTGAAAATGCCCGCAAGCTTCAGGAACGCCTGGAAGGCCTCAAGGAAAAGCGTCATCAAGTCGAGATGGACAGCGTAAGAAAAACCTCTGAAATGGAAAGCACGGCAGGAATCTTAGCTGATAATTTCAAGCTGTCCGTGGAGGAAGCCCGGGAAAAAGCCCTGACTGATATCGGGGAAGGAGCCCTCAAGAAAGAAGAAATTCTCCTTGCTCAAAAGATTGAGGACCTGGGGCCTGTGAACCTTGCGGCTGAAGAGGATTACCAAGCGGCAAAGGAACGGTATGAATTCCTCACCAAACAGTACGATGATATGGTGACTGCGAAAAAGCAGCTTGAACTTGTCATCAGTGGAATCAATTCAGATATGACCAAACGATTCCGAGAAGCCTTTGACAAAATCAACGAGTATTTTGGCAAGTGCTATGAGAAGCTCTTCGGCGGTGGGAAGGCACGTCTTGTCATCCAAAATGAAGAAAACCTTCTCGAAACGGGCATCGACATTGAAGCCCAGCCGCCAGGGAAAAAGATGCGGAACCTATCCCTTTTTTCTGGCGGGGAGCGGGCCCTTACCGTCATTGCCTTGCTTTTTGCTCTTCTTTCCTATCATCCGGCGCCTTTTGTCATCCTTGATGAAATCGACGCGCCTCTTGACGAAACCAATATCGATCGTTTTGCTGAGTTCCTTCGGGACTATGGAAAACGGACCCAATTTATCATCATCACCCATCGTAAAGGCACGATGGAAGCTGCGGACACGCTGCACGGCGTCACCATGAGTGAATCCGGCGTCTCCCGTGTCCTATCCGTTAAACTATCGGAGGTGGCCGCTTCATGAGTTTTGTTGAAGAGTTACGTCAGGGCCTTGAAAAGACCCGCAAGAATTTTACAGAGCGCATGGAAGACCTGGTCGGGATCAGTGTTGATCTGGACGAGGACTTCATGGATGAGCTCGAAATGATCCTCGTTGCAGGCGACGTAGGCATCAAGACGACGGAAAAGATTATGCAGGCTTTGAGAAAAGCGGCAGCGACGCGAGAAATCAAGTCCCCCGCTGAAGCCCTGCCTTTTATCAAACAGTACATCGCTGACATGCTCACTGTTAAAGGCCCGCGCATGAACTTTAAAGGGCATCCCACCATCGTTCTTGTTGTTGGGGTAAACGGCGTGGGCAAGACAACGACCATTGGAAAACTCGCCAACTATTATCGCCTCATGGGCTATAAAGTTATGTGTGCGGCTGCCGACACGTTCCGTGCTGGTGCTGTGGAGCAGCTTAAGATTTGGGGCGAAAAGGCGCAGGTTCCTGTCATCAGCCATGGGGATATCGGGGCAGACCCGGCTGCTGTCGTCTATGATGGTGTGAAAGCAGCCCTGGCCCGCCATACGGATGTCCTTTTTGTCGATACGGCAGGCCGTCTCCATAACAAGACGAACCTCATGAAAGAACTTGATAAGATGTACCGCGTTATCCGCAAGGAAGTGCCCGACGGACCCCATGAAACGCTTCTTGTCCTAGACGCAACGACCGGACAGAACGCCATTACCCAGGCTAAGATTTTTCTCGAGACCGCGCATGTTACAGGTGTTGTCCTAACGAAACTTGACGGTACGGCCAAAGGTGGCGTCGTTGTTGCCATCAAAGAAGAACTGGGTCTTGACGTCAAGTGGATCGGTATTGGAGAAGGCATGATGGACTTCCGGCCCTTTGATCCAAAAGTCTTTGTGGATGCGCTCTTTGATCGGTGATAAGGGCCATGAGCCTCGCCAGCACAAGGAAACGGATTTGATACAGGATGTGAGCCCATTGCGTTAGACAAGTACTTGCTATCGCAATGGGCTCTTTCTTATCCAATGGAACGCTCCGCCTTAGGGGCTAAGGGACGCTCGGATGCTTTTCTTTTTCCTTCCTTTCTTTTGATTTATTTGACGTAGGTAAGTGACAAAGAAAGAGTCGGGTGGATTCCTGCTGCACCGAAGCAGACCGCGTTCACTCCGATTGCGTAGAAGGCTGCCGCTTCTTTTCAGCAGCTGCAAAAATGCAATCTTGACAAACTAAACTGTAGTAGATAAAATTACAGTAATCAAAGAAATCATTCTCCATCGGTCCTTATGGATCTCTTGTCATAAAGGAGTGTTTGATATGGCATTTAACATGATTACTGGTGAAACTTTTGAAAACGAAGTGGTAAAGAGCAAGAAACCCGTTGTTGTAGGTTTTTCTGCTCCTTGGTGCAAATACTGTGCAAAACTGAAACCTGCTTTAGGCGAGCTTGCCATGGAAATCGATGATAAGGTCGATTTTGCTGGTGTCAATATCGATGAAGACGAAGCCTTGGCCCGTCAATTCCATATTGAAGTCATTCCGAGCCTGATGCTCGTCAACAAGGGAACCTATAGTGAACTTCTCGTCAACCCACCGACAAAAGAAGCTGTCGCTGACTGGCTGAAGGAAAAAGGGGTTCTCTAAGGTATTCCTGTTCTGGTAAAAAAGCGGTCCGACGGGCTGCCTGAGGGGATGGAGTGTCCATCTCCTTTTTGTATAAAAGGAGTCATGTGAGTGAAAAGTGATTTCATTGTTGCTGTTCATGCCTTGGTTTACCTGACCCATTTGGGCACCTTGGTCTCCAGTGATGAACTGGCACGCAATATCTGTACGAATCCCGTCCGGGTCCGTAAGATCATGGGAAAATTAAAGAAATTGGGCCTTGTTGAGACCAAGGAAGGTCATGTCGGCGGCTACGCTGCTGTATCGGGTACTGAAAAGACGACCCTGCTTACCATTGCAGATGGTCTCGGCATTTCCTTTGTCGATACCAAATGGCGGAGCGGGACAGAAGACATGGACTGCTTTATATCAAGCGGTATGTCCCTTGTCTTTGACCGGCTTTATGAAAAGATGAACTGCGCTTGCCGGGAAGAATTGAAGCACATCACCCTCGAATCCATTGCCCAAGAAGTTGTCGATCGTCAACGAGCCCGCATGGAAAAATGTCATGGTGAGCGCTGCCATGACTGCCCCGCGTGGGACCGATATAAACGAAACCGTTCCTGATCCAAATCGCTTGAATTGAATCTGTCAAAACGCCCCTATGAACGATATGGAATCGTTTATGGGGGCTTTTGCTTTTTGAAAAAAGTTGGGCGATCCAAAGAGATTCAAAGGGAAAAATCCGTGCTCAGGAATTTTGTCCTTTTGTTTCAACCATCCTGGTTAAAGAGTTCACCCTCTTTTCACTCCCTCATGGTATAATAAGATCATTAAATGTAATGAGGTGAATCAAAGTGAAAAAATTCTTAGCATCTGCCGCACTTTTTCTCTGTGTTTTCAGTACTGGCCTTCCCACGGTCCATGCCGAGCAGCCTCTGGATACGGTTGCCGTGACGGGAACGGCCCGCAAAATGGTGGCTCCCGATATGGCAGCGGTTACGTTTTCCTATGAAACCACGGGAGATACGGTTGAAGCCGTCCGTGCCGGCGGCGCCCAAATGTCAACAAAGGTCCTTGCCAAACTTACGGCCTTGGGAATTTCCAGTGCTGATATGGCAACGACGCGCTACACCGTTGCACCGACCTATACCTATGAAAAAAATGGCCGCCAGAAACTAACGGGCTATCGCCTTTATGCTTCTTGGTCCGCCAAGGTCAAGAACCTTAATGAATTGGGTACTGTTGTTGACGGTGTCCTTTCAACCGGTGTGAACCGGGTGGAATCTCTTTCCTATGGTCTCCAAAATGAGTCCGTCTATCGCCGTCAGCTCATGACGGAAGCGGTTGCAAATGCCCGCCAGAGTGCCCAGACGATCGCCAATGCGGGGGGACGGGGACTTGGCGTCCTGCGTCAGGCCAGTGTCAGCGAATCGAACTTTACCCTCGGTGCTTCCCCCCGTCTTCTCATGATGGCAAAAACTGCAAGCGACAGCACCGCACCGGAGACAAACTTTGCACCCCAACCTTATGAAGTGAGCGTTACGGTCAATACAGTCTTTGCCATGACCTTGGAGTAACCCATGTCTGATGCCAGGCTTACGCCTTTAGAAGACGGGAAGGGACCGATTGTTCTCCAAGGCGCCATGGAAATGGAAGTGGCTCCTTTCATCAAGCGCCTCAAAGGGGCTGAACTTAACGTGTACGGAGATTTTTCCTTTTGGCGAGGAACCTTTGGCACGCGTCCCCTGATCATTTCTAAGACCGGCATCGGCACGGCCGCGGCTGGTGCAGCAACGGCTCTTGCCTGCGCTCTTTATCAACCTTCCCTTATCGTGAACCAAGGTACGGCCGGTGGTTACGGCGACCTTGCTGTAGGTGACGTGGTGGTAGGAAGCGCTCTTTATAACGCCAACGCTCGCTATCTGGGACGTGATGGCCTGCGTTTTATGGAGCTTGGCGCCCTTGAACATGAGTCCGTGGCTGCCATGGACTTTCCCGATGTGCCGCCGCTTCTTGAGACGGATGAAAGGCTCCGAAACATACTGAAGGCCTTTCTCAAAAAAAGCGGCACTTCCTACCGCACGGGTATCATCGCCTCAAGTGACCAATGGAACGAGGCGCCCGAACAGATTAAATGCATTCGGGAAAAAACGGGGGCCCTCTGCGAAGAAATGGAAGCCGCTGCGGTTTGGATGACCGCCAAACGTTTCCATGTTCCCTGCACTTTTGTCCGCATCATCTCCAATAATAATGAACGGGGCCTATCCTTTGATGCCTCCGTTTGTGAGACTTTATCTCGCATATTGCAGAATTTCCTTATGTAATCAATGGTTAGCTAATCAACAGCCTTTTCCTTCGAATCGGGAGAGGCTGTTTTTATTATGTGGGCTGGGTGACGCCGATTAGGTAAAATGCAGCCTGCAAGGCCTATTTCGACCTTGAACGGGGCACTGTTCCAGCTGCAATGAGAAATGGAGCCAGGATGTGGAACTTGGCTGGAGCTTCTATCCCCTTCGCCTATAGTTGCTGCGGATAGGGAATCATCCTTTGGGAAACAGGAAAATAATCGTGATTTATGTAACAATAATTACATAAATCGAAAAAATGGCAATCTTTCTTACATAAAAATCTTATTTCTTATAGGGTAAAATAATCATTATATGGTAAAATAACGTTGAATATGGGAATAAATAGAAAAAATAGATAAAACAAAGAATCTATAATGAACCAAACTTGCCATGTCCTCTTACGAGATTGTTTTTTGGAATGTCTGGAGAAAGGAAAGGCGTTTTCTTTTTTGCTGGGTTTTTGGTAAAAAAGAGGCCTTTCTCCTGTAAAGATATAGGCTTGTTGGAAAGGCGGTGCGGTAAAATCCCATTTTATTCAGCCCCCCTTTTTCCCTTGGGGGCACGGACACCATATAACAACAGGTTGCATGATGCCCTATCGCTTTGTTTGGTGATCTGTTTTCTCTTATCTCGGCAGAACTGCTCAAGGAGGAATGATGATGATTTACTTATCCCATAAAAAAAAGGTGCTTTTATCGGCAGCTGTCCTATTCGCGTTATCGTCAGGGGAAGCTTCTGCAATTTCTTATACTGGAGGAATCTCCAACGTTACTTCTTCCAATGAAACACTGGACGAACTATATGCAGCAAATAAGGCGACGGTCACCGTGACAGGGAGCGGTACGATTACTTTTACCCCATCAGGAACCGCCGATGGAAAGGGAGCGATCGATGCCAGCGGGGAATCGGCCGTGACGATTGGATCTATTTCTTCACCTTATGACAGCTTGACGGCAAATGGGGAAATCCTTGCCGAGAATAAGAGTACAGTGAATCTCTATGCAAAAGAAATGAGCATCAATAAAGGGGACGATTATGCAGCGGTAACAGCAACCAACGGATCGACCATTAACATAGGGACTGCAAATACAACTTCCCTAAAAGGACCGATTGGAGCCGTTGATTCTGGCAGCCGCATCACTGTCGATGGTTCCACGATTTCCCTGACCCATAATACCGTTGGAGAAGAGGGCGTCACCTATAATTATGACCTCGAAACGCGGGGGATTCATGTGGAAGACGGCGCTTCCGTTCGAATCGGCAGCGATCATACAACGTCCCTTGCAATCGATGTGAAAAATGGCAGCGATGATTCGTCCATTTTTGTTGATGGGGATGATTCCAAGCTGGAGCTTTATGGAAAAAACATTTCCGTCACGGCAGAAGACGGTATCTATAATGGTGGTATAGGAGGAGAAGGCGCCCCTACTCATTTTGGCGGCGGCAGCTTAGTGATTGGTTCGGACAGTACGGATTCCTTGACCGTAAATGGCAGGATCATAACTGGGGGGATAGATGATGGTTATTGGCAGCCCCCTGCAAAAACGGGCATCACCAATACGAAGCTTGAGGGGTCTTCCATTGTTGTAAATGACCGTGCTGAGGTTTATCATGGTGGATCTTTGGCAATTGGGTCCGCACGCACGGAATCTGTTAAGACAAAGGGCCTTGTGGCTGACCGTTATAGTGAAATAACGGTTCTCGGTCATACCATTACCGTTGGCGGGTCAGAAGACTATTCAAGGAAGGCCGAGGACAACGTATCTATTCATGTGAATTATAATGGGAATGTCAATATTGGTGATGATGATACAGATACGGTTCAGATTCCGGGTAAGATTATTTTGGGAGATACTAACGGATCTGAACTGACCGTAAGAGGCAATGAAATCCGCATCGGTACAAATGGGGAAACAAACGATATTCACATTTTTGAGAATGATGCGGGCTCCAAATGCAGCATTGGTGATGAGAATACGGAATCAGTCATTATGACTGGACATTTGTCAAATGGTGAGCAATCCGTACTTACTATTGTCGGAGATACGGTGACACTCGAAGGGGATGTCTATAACGTTTTGCCAGGGACTTTCCTTACAGTGGATGGTACGACAATATCGCTGACGTCAGATAAGGCTGTCTTAGAAGGGTATCCGTACACAGTTATGGCAGTCGAGGGCGGTGTCATGACCCTGGGAAGCAGCAGGACCGAGTCCCTTACCCTTGTTGGTATGGTTGCCTCATTAGTGGAGGAGGAGCCCGATACCAAAGTCTCTCTTGATGGCTCGGCGATTACCTTAGAGAACGGTGCTGTTGCTACGGGAAATGGGGCTGCACTTACGATTGGCAGCGCCGGGGTGACAAAGACCCTTACAGGTGACCTTACGGCCACGGATAAAGGCGTTGTTACGGCGACGCTCTCCGGAACTTATACGGGAGATGCTGTGGCTAGTGATGCCGGTACGCTCAGCCTTAGGGCAGGATCTTCTGAGGGTAACCTGACTTCCAAAGGTTCCGGCAGCACGCTTTCGGCAACTGTTTCGGGAACTGCCGTGGGAGATGCCTCGGCTGCGGATAGTGGCAATTTGACCTTAACAACAGGCTCCCTTACAGGCAATCTCACGACTTCTGATAACGGCACACTTGCGGCAACTGTCAGCCATACCTTTACGGGTAAGACGACAGACGATGCCGATACAATGACACTTACCCTCAATAGCGGCGCCACGTGGAACCTGACGGATTCTTCTACTGTCAGTACCCTGAACGCAGAGGGGGCAAATATTAACCTTATGGACGGCACGCTGGGCGAGACCCTGACGGCAGATTCCTTTGCCGGTGACCGTGCGACCGTATCCCTCGATGCCGATGGCACAACGAACACGGGCAACGACCATGTCTACGTCACGGGAAGCCATACGGGAACGACGGCCCTGCACCTTCGCAGCACGTCCAATACCTGGGAAGGGGCTCTGGGCACCGTATTGGCCAGCGTAGGGGATGAAGAAGGAGCCTTTGTGAGCGACGCAGAGATGGAAGCAGCTCTCCACTACTACGACCTGAAGCTGGACAGTACGACAGATAACGTAACCGATGGCTACGGCACCGATTGGTACCTCAAAGGCGTCACAAAGACTCCGACAAATGACGAAGGGCACCACACGACGGTGGTCCGGAACCTCGGCGGCATTACGGGAGGCAACTACCTTCTTTGGAGAAGTGATATGGATACGCTCTTCCGCCGCATGGGCGAAGCGGACGGGTCCCTTACGGACAATACGGATAACGGGATCTGGGCTCGGGGCAAGGGTAAGAAATTCAGCCGCGTGAGCGACTTCCTTGTTGACTCCAAGTATAATGAGTACGAAGTGGGCTACGACTGGCTCCATAAGAAGACGGAAACGAAGGAGCACGTCATCGGTGTGGGCTTTGCCTACCTTGATGGCGATGCAACCTACGTGTCAGGGAAAGGGGACCTCAAGGGCTATACCCTAGGCCTTTACGATACGCAAGTCTGGAAAAACGGGCAGTACCTTGACCTCAGCCTCAAAGGGTCACGGTATGAAAATGAATTTGGTTATACCGGTCTTGGCCGATTCATTGACGGTCAGTCGAACAGTACGGGCTTTTCCTTCGGAGCCGAATATGGCTACAAGAAAAAGGACGAAAAGGGCTGGTTTGTGGAGCCGCAGGCCCAGGTTGTCCTGGGACACTTCCGGAACGATGCCTTCACCGATTCGAACGGGGTGCACGTGGAAGGCGAAAGCCTGAACACCGCCCTGGGACGGATTGGAGCCCGGGCTGGGTATGAAAGTCCGCGTTTTGCGGTCTATGCAAAAGCCAACTGGTACCATGACTTTGGCGGCAACCATGTGACGGTCATGTCCGTGGATACGGACCGGCTGCGCGTCCATGAAGATTATGGCGATACCTGGTTCTCCTATGGACTGGGCGGCGCCTACAAAGTCAATGACAGCCTGCAGGCCTATTTCGACCTTGAACGGGGCGACGGTTCCAGCTATGATGAAAACTGGAGCTGGGACGTGGGACTGCGCTGGAGCTTCTGATAAGTACCCTATATGGGCATGTGGATCCTTTGCGGTTCACATGCCCATCTTATTGTTTGTACTGCCCTTCCTTTTCTAGTTGGGAAGCAGTAAATTAAGACGCGGGAAATCATATACTTAAGAAAAATTTTTCTTGATTAACTCAATATGTTATAATAAAAAAGTAGATAAATGGCAGAAATGGGTAAAAAATAGAGAAAATTGGATATCTTCATAGTGACCTATTGCTGCTGAGGAGGAAGATAAATGCAGGGAAGAACTGGAAAAAGGGGAACATTGCTGACCTTTGCTGTTTTGCTGACCCTATCATCAGGGACTGCGTATGCGGCTGATTCTATAGAAATCAAAGAAACGACAGGCATACAGGTAAAAGAGGGTGCGTCCTATAGCCGCGGCAGTGATGAGACAGAGTTCCTTACGATAGCTGTAGAAAATTCGGATAATGGGGCTGCTATTGCAGTTGATGGTTCGTCCGCGGCTGGTGGCTCAAAAGCGTCCCTGACCCTTTTCGGCAAAAACATTGCCGTTACAGTACCAAAAGGAATCTTTAATGGAGATACGGAAGGTGGGATCATCCCGTCGGAAGAAACCGCTACGGACTATGCAGGCGGCACGGTTCAAATCGGTTCGGAAAGTACGGATGTTGTCAAGGTTTCCGGAGAGCTTCGCACCGTTGGAGTAGGAGCTGCCACAACGCTTCGGGGTTCCCAGATTACAACGGATGCGGTCAATACATATAATGAGGGGGAGACAACCCTCGGTACGGAAGAAACCCGTCTCGTTACCCTTAAGAAAACAAATACGCTAAATCATGCTTCCTTGACCGTGCTGGGAAAACAGATTGTTTTTAAGGATGCCGCAGCAACAGACAGCGGCACGACAAATGAGCAAAAATTTCAATATATCAGTGCAAGTAATGGAAGCTCCGTAACGATTGGCAGTGACGCAACAGAATCCGTTCAGGTGGGGGACGGGATTTCAATCCAAGGGTCAGATTTTACAGTCAAGGGCCAGCATATTGTTCTTGGTACAAAAAACCTCGATTATTATCATCACTGGGGTGGAAAGGCCATCATCGGTGGTTCAGGGACAAGTTCTGTAGAAAGTCATGGCCCGATTCGGGTATGGTCTCATCCATCTACACCGAAATTTCTTGAGACAACGATTACCGCTGATACCGTGACCTTAAATAGCAAGGTAGATGCTTATGGAAGCATGGCATCCCTCATCGTGGATGGAGTAACCATATCCCAGACGGAAGAAAAACCGTGGGATTCTTTTATGTCTCCCGTGAGAGCTTCATTCGGAGGCTTACTGGTCCTTGGCAGCAGCCGAACAGAGTCCCTTTCCGTGGCAGGGGAGGTCCAATCCAGCGACTGGTTCAGCAGTACCGTAAATACCAAAGTGAAGCTTGACGGCAAGGAGATTACCTTAAAAAATGGAGCTAAGGCAGAAGGAAAAGGATCGCTGGTCGCTATCGGTACGGCTGGAGTGACAAAGACCCTGACAGGTGACCTTTTGGCCGATGCTGGTACGGTAACGGCTGTTGTTTCAGATGTCTATACGGGAAACGCGACGGCCAAGTGGGACAGAAAACCTAAAGAGATTACAAAAAGTGCGGGCACCCTTTCGCTCACAGCAGCTTCTGCCAAGGGAGACCTTAGTGCAGAAGGTCCAGACAGCACATTGACAGCAACTCTTTCGGATTCTCTTGATGGGAACCTTAAAGCAACGGATAGCAGTCACATCAAGGCTTCAATCGGCGGGACGCTGACAGGCGATGTAAGTGCCATTGACTCTGATATTACCCTTACTGCGGGCTCTGTCATCGGCAATCTCTATGCCGAAGATGATTCACCTGCTTCCATTACGGCAGACGTAGGAAACTTAACGGGAACCGCTACGGCTGCAAGTACGGGAGCAAAGATTACGCTTACAGCAGATACGGTAACAGGTCACCTCGCGACAGTAAAGGGAGGTACCCTTACGGCGTCCATTGCCAATACGTTTATGGGAACAACTTCGGATGACTCCATCGAAGATCTGGCGACAAACGACCTCGTCTTGAATCTTGCAGGCGGCGCCACGTGGAAGTTGACGGATTCTTCTACTGTCAGTACCCTGAACGCAGCGGGGGCAAATATTAACCTCATGGACGGCACGCTGGGCGAGACCCTGACGGCAGATTCCTTTGCCGGTGACGGTGCGACCGTATCCCTCGATGCCGATGGCACAACGAACACGGGCAACGACCATGTCTACGTCACGGGAAGCCATACGGGAACGACGGCCCTGCACCTTCGCAGCACGTCCAATACCTGGGAAGGGGCTCTGGGCACCGTATTGGCCAGCGTAGGGGATGAAGAAGGAGCCTTTGTGAGCGACGCAGAGATGGAAGCAGCTCTCCACTACTACGACCTGAAGCTGGACAGTACGACAGATAACGTAACCGATGGCTACGGCACCGATTGGTACCTCAAAGGCGTCACAAAGACTCCGACAAATGACGAAGGGCACCACACGACGGTGGTCCGGAACCTCGGCGGCATTACGGGAGGCAACTACCTTCTTTGGAGAAGTGATATGGATACGCTCTTCCGCCGCATGGGCGAAGCGGACGGGTCCCTTACGGACAATACGGATAACGGGATCTGGGCTCGGGGCAAGGGTAAGAAATTCAGCCGCGTGAGCGACTTCCTTGTTGACTCCAAGTATAATGAGTACGAAGTGGGCTACGACTGGCTCCATAAGAAGACGGAAACGAAGGAGCACGTCATCGGTGTGGGCTTTGCCTACCTTGATGGCGATGCAACCTACGTGTCAGGGAAAGGGGACCTCAAGGGCTATACCCTAGGCCTTTACGATACGCAAGTCTGGAAAAACGGGCAGTACCTTGACCTCAGCCTCAAAGGGTCACGGTATGAAAATGAATTTGGTTATACCGGTCTTGGCCGATTCATTGACGGTCAGTCGAACAGTACGGGCTTTTCCTTCGGAGCCGAATATGGCTACAAGAAAAAGGACGAAAAGGGCTGGTTTGTGGAGCCGCAGGCCCAGGTTGTCCTGGGACACTTCCGGAACGATGCCTTCACCGATTCGAACGGGGTGCACGTGGAAGGCGAAAGCCTGAACACCGCCCTGGGACGGATTGGAGCCCGGGCTGGGTATGAAAGTCCGCGTTTTGCGGTCTATGCAAAAGCCAACTGGTACCATGACTTTGGCGGCAACCATGTGACGGTCATGTCCGTGGATACGGACCGGCTGCGCGTCCATGAAGATTATGGCGATACCTGGTTCTCCTATGGATTGGGCGGCGCCTATAAGATCAATGACGGTCTGCAGGCCTATTTCGACCTTGAACGGGGCGATGGTTCCAGCTACGATGAGAACTGGAGCTGGGATGTGGGACTGCGCTGGAGCTTTTGATCAAGAAATCACCCTGCCTCTTTGGCAGGGTGATTTTTTTTGCGTTTTGAGCATGAAAGACTGAGCTCAAAAGGTATGGCGCGGCATCTTGACCCTGCCTAAAAAGCGTGACATACTGTATTTGCTAACAGTGCGTCAGGATTGATTCCAAAGGAGTGCGATAGCCATGGAATTCTTGAATCTCATAAAAGAGCGATATTCCTGCAAAAAGTTTGATGGCCGTCCCATCGATGAGAGTGTCCTTACAGCCATCCTTGAGGCGGGGCGCCTAGCCCCAACGGCAAAAAATGCCCAGGCTCAGCGCGTTTACGTCCTTACTTCCCCCAAGGCCCTTGCGGCCCTTGACAGCATAACGCCTTGCCGTTATGGGGCTCCTGTTGTCCTTGCCGTAGCCTATGATAGGAACAGCGTCTTCCATTATCCTGGAGATACCCGCGATTCCGGGGCCGAAGATGCCTCGATTGTGGGCGTCCATATGATGCTTGCGGCAAAAAATGTGGGAGTCGACAGCTGCTGGGTCAATTTCTTTGATCCAGAAAAACTCAAAAAGGCCTTGACCCTTCCGGAAAACGAAGACCTTGTGCTCCTTCTTGATTTAGGCTATAGAGGGGAAGGCGGCGGACCTCTTTTGAATCATACATCAAGAAAACCTCTTGTAGAAACTGTTAGGGTTTTGTGAGAAGGAAGGTGCTTTCCATGAAAAAAATCCTCGTTGCCTATTTCAGTGCAACTGGAACGACACGAAAGGCTGCCAAAGCCCTTGCTGAGGCTGCTGACGCGGATCTTTACGAAATCCGCCCCAAAGTGCCCTACACGGCCAAGGACCTTGACTGGATGGATCCTCGTTCACGGTCATCTTTGGAAAAAAAGGCCGGGGCGCCTTTACCGGAACTTTTGGACCACAATGCTGCGCCCGCGTCCTATGATGTCATTTTTTTGGGTTTCCCGATTTGGTGGTATGAAGCTCCAAAAATCATCACGAGTTTCCTCAAGGCGTACGATTTCAGCGATAAGAAAATCATCCTATTTGCCACAAGCGGCGGCAGTGGTTTTGGAAAGACGTTGGAAAAGTTGAAGCCTGCCGCAGGGCCGCATGCAGACCTTATGGAAGGACGGATCCTTAATGGCCGTGTCGGTGAGGGCACACTGAAAAAGCTTCTGGCAGCTTCTGTATAAGAAAGGACGGATCATCATGAACCGAATCATGAAACTAGCAGGCATCCTCTTAATGGGCTTTATTCTGGCCTACATGGGCGGCTGTGCTTCAGCCGGCGGCGAAGAAAAGGCGGCCTCCAAGAAGGCAGGCGCAGAGCAGGCAGCTTCACCCAAAGGGCGTCCGGACGTTCTTGTTGCCTATTTTTCCCAGACGGGAAATACGCGGACCGTGGCCCAAAAAATTGCGGCCCTAACGGGCGGCACCCTTTACGAAATTACGCCGGAAATTCCCTACAGCAAAGATGACCTTGACTACAATGTCAAGGACAGTCGGGCCAATCGGGAACAAAACGATGCCTCCGCCAGACCTAAACTGCGGGGAACGCCTGAGCATTTCCAAGATGTGAAAGTCATTTTCCTAGGGTATCCAATTTGGTGGGGGATTGAGCCGCGCAGCATCGATACCTTCAGCGAAAGTCTTGATTTTACGGGAAAGACGATTGTTCCCTTCTGCACAAGCGGTTCCAGCGGTATCGAAAAAAGTGAGGAAAATCTTGCTTCCCTGATTCCTGGTGCCAAATGGAAAAAAGGCAGACGATTTGAAAAGACGGTGAGTGAAGAAGACCTCAGAAAATGGATCAAGGACCTGGATCTTTCCCTTCATTGAGCACAAAGGGCCCTTCTATGATTGTCTTGGACCGTCTATGGTTCTTAAAAACCGTCATGCCATGGGCCCTTATGCTTATTCTAACTTCATAAATGATTGATGCGTTGTGAACGTACCTTCCCCTATAGAGGGAGAGACTTTTTACAGGATTGGTTAACAAATATCAATAAAAAGGAAAAAGAACATGAAAAAATTAGGCCTTATTGGAGGAACGGGTCCTGAGTCAACCCTTATCTATTACAAAACGATTACCTCCCAGGTTGAGAAAAAAACGGGAAAATTTCCCTATCTGACGATAGAGAGCCTGAGCGTTTTTGACGTTCTTCAGTATGCCTCTTCAAATGACTGGGGAGGTCTCAGTGAATATCTTCTTGAGGGATTTGAGCATCTTGCTGCGGCAGGCTGTGAATTTGCGGCCCTTACAGGAATCACGCCTCATGCAGTTCTTGATGAAATCAGGAAACGGGCACCCATCCCCGTCATTAGTATGATTGATACGACGGCCCAGGCGCTAAATAAACAAGCAATTTCATCTGTCCTTTTACTGGGAACGAAACCGACGATGTCAGGCACGTTCGTAACAAAACCACTGGAACGCCAGGGTATCCGTGTCTTTGTTCCGGAGCCAGATATCCAGGAACAAATCAATGACCATATTGAAAACGAATTGGAAATTGGCCTTGTAAAGGAAAGTACCCAGGAATTTTTTAAAACCTATTGTCAGGAAGCGCTGAAAAGGTACCCTGTCCAAGCCATTATCCTTGGCTGTACAGAACTGCCCCTGGCCTTTAAGGATCTTTTTCTTCCCGTCCCCACTGTGGATGTGATGGATGTCCATATCCGCACGCTTATCGATATGCTTCTTGCCTGAGATGAGGCATTTTGAACCCCGCTGGAAGATGCCCGCAGCAGCATCATTTCATGGGATTCATGCTGGTGGTAACAGACGGTCATTGGAAGCGTGTGAAACGGGCGCATGGCGGATGATGATGCTGCCGCAAGATTGTTCCGTGGACCTTGATGGGTAACCGTCCCAGCAAGGTCTTTTTCATTGCCTTGATAATGATAATCGTCCGATTTTCTGCTACAATAGGAAGAAACGACAGCGGAAGTAAGAAAATTTCCTTTCGTATCCTCAGGAGGACTTTCAAAATGGCTCTAAAAATCCTGTTTGTGTGCCATGGCACTACCTGCTTTGATCTTTGAAAACCCGCATAAACAGGGGATCTGCGGCAGTTTGTGAAGGGATCATACTACTGTTTTACTACCGATACCACAATATATTGTGGTTAACGTAAAAATTAAATACACAATGTGTAGTATGACGTTTGACTTTTAAAAGAGCCGTGACGGGATCGTTGAAGATCCTGCCATGGCTTTTTTGTTGTCCGGATTTTCGAACACTGTCTATGGTATAATAAAGACAGTCCAACTTTGGATAAAAGGAGAGATGGCTTTGAAAACGGTACAGGTCGTGGCAGCGCTGATCATCAACCAAGATAAGGTTTTCGCCACCCAGCGGGGTTATGGGGAATTCAAAGACGGTTGGGAATTTCCTGGTGGAAAGATCGAACCTGGAGAAACTCCGGAGCAGGCCATCAAACGGGAGATTCAGGAAGAACTGGCCACGGAGATCCGGGTAGAGAAGCCCCTGACCACCGTGGAATATGACTATCCCACATTCCATCTCTCCATGCAGTGCTTTATTTGTAAGGTGGAACGGGGCAAGCTGACTCTGCTGGAACACGAAGCGGCCCGGTGGCTTTCCTATGACGAATTGGATAATGTGAATTGGCTGCCGGCTGACCGAGTTGTGGTGAGAGATTTTCGGAAGTATCTGGTAACAGATACAGGAGCTAAGTTCGATGGCTTTTGTGGAGCGGTCTGAGAACCTGATCCTTTTGGGCCACCGGGCGTTGGAAAAACACACTTGGCTACGGCTTTTGCTGTAGATGCACTGCAGCACGGGATGACCGCATACTTCACTACGCTGTCTCACTTGATGGATAACTTAGAAAAGCGGAAAGCAAAGGGAATGCTGGCGAGACGATACAAATTTTATGCCCGCCCGGATCTTTTGATTATTGATGAAGTTGGATATATGCAACTGACCAGGCAGCAGGCAGAGCTGCTCTTTCAAGTTATCTGTTCGCGGTTATAAGCGGGGCAGCGTGATTATGACCAGCAACAAATATTTCAGCGATTGAGATGAACTTATGAGTGACTCAGTGATAGCAACAGCCATTTTGGACAGACTGCTGCACAATGCACATGTGGTAAATATTAAGGGAGAAAGTTACCGCTTAAAAGATCGACTGCGTGCCGGCCTGAATCCGGCCGTTGTTTCTTCTGGCCTTGGCCATTCCGGCCAGGGAAAATGCCGGCCTTAAAAGTGCAAGAACTGGGAAACCACCGTTTTATTGGGTCACTTTTAACCGGCCAAATGGGTCAAAAATATTCCGGTCTTGACAAGTGCTTTTAGGCAATTACATTATATGATAATGTAAAACAACATTTATTACACAGTTCAATCAAGTGCTTTACATAGATATTTATAAAAATGATCAACTAATGGTTGTCCACCCATTCCAGGACGCCACATAAAATAATTTTTTTCATAACCATCAAACCAAAAGGCAATTTCTCTATTTCTTTTTGGATCTCGTGTAATGTCTCCCTCAAGGACAACCCAAAATGGTAAAATATTAGGGTCAGTTATTCCTCCTATTTTTCGGTAAGCATGCAATAGACCAGGAGTGAATAACTTACACATTCGTTCATGCGCATTTCCTCGACCTGCGCTAGGATCTTTTCCTTCAACCCATCCATCCTGTCTTTTGATTTCTCCAAACAGAATTTTACCTGTTTTTATATTCGTAATTGCAAAGTCAGGAGAAATCCCCCAACCTCTACTCTGCGCGTGACGCATAGTTTCTTCATCTGGATTATATATTTGTGCTAGAGTTTCTGGTGATAATTGGACATTTTCATAAAGGTGTTTTAAATTGGTTGGATGATCAGAAATAATATAATCTGTACCACGAAAAGCCTCACGGAATACACTATACAAGTTTTGTTCAGCTTTTCCAGCTTTACCACCAGGGCCTGATTCCGTTTGCCAGTTACTACGTTCTTGCAGTTCATGTCTTGCCATTAAATGATGAACTCCTTTCTTTACAATCCTTGAAACAATTCTTCAAGAGTTATGTCAAGGCCATCTGCTATTTTCTTAATATTTTTTAATGAAATGTTTCTTTTTCCAGCTTCAACAGAGGCATAATAAGTTCTATCCATATCAATTTTTAAAGCAAATTTTTCTTGGCTAAAACCCTTATCACATCTTAAGGCTCTAATGCGTTGTGCAAAATCATTTAATATCATTTGCATCACCCTTGGAAAGTGTAACGAATTGATGCTTTTAAAACAACGGATTATAAGTAACATTTCTTGACTGTTTTTCGATTTTCGGGTATTCTTGTAAAGATAGTAAAGGAAAGGAATGATTTTATATGGCAGAAGATAATAAAACAGGCACCATCACTGCCTATTCAATCTATAGTATTGAACAGAAAAAAAGAACCAAAATTAATCCCCTTAAAGATGTTTATCCGCCTTTACCACAAAAAAAGTATGAAGTAATATATGCTGACCCTCCGTGGGATTACGGTGGGAAGATGCAATATGATAAGACAACAATCAAATCAGAAAATAAAGATTTCGAAAGAAAAATATTTTTGAGCTCGGCTGCTTTTAAATATCCAACGCTTAAATTAAAACAGCTAAAAGAGCTTGATGTCCCGTCTATCACGGCGGAAGATTGCCTACTTTTTATGTGGACAACGGGCCCCCAAATGGCTAATGCTATCGAACTAGGGAAAGCATGGGGCTTTGAATATAAAACCATTGCGTTTGTATGGGACAAAATGGTGCATAACCCTGGCAGATATACTCTTTCGCAGACTGAATTTGTTCTTGCGTTCAAGCATGGTAGGTTTCCTCAACCACGCGGAGCACGGAATGTACGCCAGATGGTAGAAATACACCGTGGAAAACATAGTGTAAAGCCAGTAAAGGTAATTGACGGCATAACAAAGATGTTTCCAACACAAAATAAGATTGAACTATTTGCTCGAAATAATTATGTTGGTTGGGATAATTGGGGACTTGAAATACCAGACGAAAAAATCGAAATAAAAACAGCAGAAGAACTTGAAAAAGAACTTCGCGAAAACGGTAATCTTGATTTTCAAACAGATAAAGAAAAACAAATTCAACAAAGATTTGACTTAAAAGCAAGCTTGAATATTGAAGACGCTTTATTTTAAACTTATAACAGTAGGTGTATAAAAATACGCCTGCTGTTTTTTATTACAATATTTATTTGAATTATTAGTAAAATAGTCATACTTTTCTGTTTATATATGTAAGGTTAAACATTTTTGGTGAACTGCAGATCATCAACAACAGATTACAGAAGAAATACAGTATGAAGAAGAAACAAATGTCGGAATTGCTAAAAGCCAGGGAACAGTCCAATCGGCTCGGAAATTTATTGAAAGAAATAGAAATGACCTCGATCAGGCAGGAAGAAAGAATCTTTAAGGAGTGCCAACGCATAATTAGAACTGTACGAGAAAGCAATTAATAGAACACAGAAACGGCTGAAGGCACAATGGAATAGGCACGGTTCTGTTGGTGGCTTTGGTGCGGAAATGAATGTAGCCATGGTGGGAAAAATCCTGCCATGGCTTTTTTTCGTGTAAAAAGTACTTATGGCCCCCATTTCTGTCCTGTTACCAGTAGAAATAGACAGAACAGGAGGTTTGAAATTATGGAAAGCAAAGAGATTCCCTCTAACCAGCGGTATGCCCTGACCGTGAAGGAGGCCCGCCAGTATTTCCACATTGGGGAAAAGCGGCTGCGGCGGATTGCGGTGGAACACCCTGGAGCGGAGTTTTTGGTCTGGAATGGACGGAAGGTGCTGATCATCCGGGAGGAGTTTGAAAAGTTCCTCCGCCAGACGTCCTGTATTTAAGTTGACTTATTTGACATTTGGAGTGATGAATTAGGATGCCAAACAAGGAGAAAGGGGAAAACCAATGAAAAAAATCCATATGCGGGGCCGTGTGCGCCGGGACAAGAAGAGAAGGATCTTACGGGCGGGAGAGTCCGTGCGGATCGATGGAAAGTATCAGTTCAAATATATGGTGAACGGGCGGCCGAAATTCCTGTACAGCTGGAAGCTGGAGCCTACGGATCCCTTGCCGCCGGGACGGAAACCCTGCCTATCCCTCCGGGAAATGGAAGACAGCCTGGAAGTGAAACTGGTGATCTGCCCCAATGCCCATTCGGATTCCATGACCGTCCTGGAACTGGTCCAGCGGTACCTGATGCTGAAAAAGGGTGTCAAACCCAATACCCTGAGCAACTACAAGTTCGTGGTCAATGCCCTGAAGAAAGAACGCTTTGCCCAGAAAGCCATTGGGAAAGTGAAAATGTCCGATGCCAAATTATGGCTGATCAAATTGCAGTCCGAAGGAAAGGGATACAGTTCCATTCACAGCATCCGGGGTGTGGTGCGGCCCGCATTCCAAATGGCTGTAGATGATGAAATCTTGTGGAGAAATCCCTTTAATTTCGAAATGAAAGAGGTCTTGATCAACGATAGTGTGAGAAGGGAAGCTCTTTCCAAAAGAGATATGCGGATTTTCCTGGATTTCATAAAGAATGACGAGTATTATTGTAGATATTATGAGGGAATTTTCATCCTGTTCCATACTGGGCTGCGGATCTCGGAATTTTGCGGATTGACGGTAAACGATATCGACTTGGAAAAAAGAGGTTCTTCACGTATTTTTGGGGGATTCCAAATCATACGTAGGTAAAGACAGGTAC
>ERZ839947.543-NODE-543-length-50839-cov-10.589359_pt1 | contig 50839 bp, 59 predicted proteins | sample MGYA00519908_ERZ839947 | MGnify/ENA primary metagenome ERZ839947 (study PRJEB31850, sample SAMEA3708857) | human gut metagenome | biome: human gut; feature: human-associated habitat; material: faeces | place: China | collected 2014 ... | reverse complement strand
CCCCTTTATTTTGCAAGGACTATTTTTCCCTACCGAGAAACATTTTACGCTTAGGACACATCATGTGTTCCCGCTGGGCCTTATTTCACGATATAGGCGCTCGTGATTTCCGCGATATACTGGATATGACGGTCTTTATTGCCGTTTTTGTCTGCTGGATACCATTTGCCTTCACGTTGAGCAAGGTTTTCCAAGGCTTCGACCTGACGGAAGAGAACCTTGCATTCAAAGGTTAGGGGAAGTTCCTTGAATGCCGGTGCCTTGACGGTTTCGCCCGGCTGTGCCGTCAGGTTCAGGGCCTTGATCTTATCAAGGTCACGCCCCGACTTTGACCCGCAGACCTTTATGATTTCAGGATCCACAGTGCCTAAGGGAACATTTACCGTAAATTCTCCCGATGCGTCGAGAAAGTCCCGGGTCAAGCGGCTTTCCCGCACATAGACTGTGAGGACGGGCTTGCCCCAGTTGGTGCCTAGGGCACCCCAGCCGATGACCATGGTGTTCATGGCGCCTTTTTTTCCCGTTGAAAGGAGAACCCCTTTGGGGAGGGCCTGCATCAAGGTTTCAGCATAGGAAAAAGGTTCAATGTGTTCATTCATGGGAATGTACCTTCTTTCTTATGATTCTTACATTTTCATTATAACAAAAGCTGTCAATGGTGCTTGCAAGGCCGGAAAGCCTTCGTTATACTGAAAGGGAAAATGGAAGGAGGATTCCTATGAAAAAGACTGTCGTTTCCCTTCTGATGGCTGGCCTGCTTCTTATTGGCGTGCCCGCCCTTGCGCAGGAAGGGGATCTGCCCGATCCCCAGTGGCAGGCTGTCGTCACGGAACAGGGCGGCACCCGCTGGGATCTTGATACAGCGACCATCATGAAGCGCGGTGAGGGCCGCGTGGCAGGCTTCCGCAAGACACAGACCGATGGGTCGTATGCGCTTACCCTCGGCCTTTTTATGAAGGACCGCCGTATGGCGCCTATTATGAAGCTTTCTGTAACGAAAGATCATGAAATCAAGGAGCGGTGGCGCGCGGAAAAAGAGGAGTGGGTGACCATTGAAACGGGTTCCGCCTTGGAGAAGGTTTATGACGCTGTCTGGAAGGCCCCCGTTTCTGAAACCCTTTCAAAAGACTCGAGCCACGCCTAAGGAAAGGAGCCGAAATGGGAAAGGAAATCGAAATGAAGCTCCTGACGACCCAAGCGGGATGCCACAGGCTCTTTACTTCAAGAACCGTCACGAAAACCGCTCTTTTGGCAACGAAAAAGCGCCTTACCCTTAACAATACCTACTATGATACAAAAGACGGTGCCTTGAGCCGGGAACGCATGGCCTACCGCGTGCGCGTCACCGATGGCCGCGCTTATGAAGCGACCATCAAGACAAAGGGCACATCCACAGGGGGCCTTTCCGTCCGCGGCGAATTTACTGTGTCCCTAAAGGACGAAAGGCCTGTGACGGAAGGCTTTCCTCCCGATGTGACAAGGCATCTTAAGGACCTGCTTCATGGGGAGTCCCTCCTTCCGACCGTTACCATCACTTTTTTACGCCATGCTATGGACCTTGCAGTAGGAAAAAGCCGCGTTGAGCTTTCCCTTGATGAAGGAATCATAGAAAGCGGCAGCCACTCCCAGCCCCTTAGGGAGGTTGAACTTGAACTCAAAGAAGGCGACCCTGCTGCCCTCTTTGTGCTTGTCAGCCAGCTTGCAGGGGAGCTTCCCCTTTATCCGGAAGACCGGAGCAAGCTCGAACGGGGACTTTCCCTTCTTGCAGGAAAGGAGCCCCTAGAGCCCTGCGGGGATGCTGTCAAAGTGTCCGAAACCTTTGCCGGAGCTGCCCCTTTCCTTCGGGAAACCCTTCACGACCTAGGTGTTTTCTTTAACGGTACCGGCAAGGGCGCACTCATTGCTGACCGACTGGTCCTTGCTGCCGATTTTTGGAAAGAAAAGGCCATGGGCGGGGACGAGGCGGTGCGCCTTCGGGAAGCAACAGACCATTTTGGAACGGATGACGCTGTCTATCTGGAAAAAGATCTTGAAGAGGGGCGGACCGCTGCGCTGCTTTGGCAGTGCCTGGCCAAGGTTTGCAGCAAATCCCATGAGGAAGAAAGCCGTTTCCAGGAGGAACTTCCCCGGGTAAAAAAATAAAAGTCAAAAAATCAAAAAAGTATTTGACATTTTGACTTTTGACGGGTACAATAAACCCAGGAAGTGCGAAATGACTTCCTGGGTCTTTTCCTTTTAAAGATCCTATTTTTTTAGAAGGGATGGGGCGACGTAAACCAAGTCAAGATCATGATGAGTTTTATGATGGCGTCTGGCAGGGCCCAGATGACAGCGACTGCAGCAAGGACGGCCAGAAGTCCTATGATGAGATAAAACTTCTTTGTGAAGCGGTCCATCAGGACTTCCGTATTGAGCAGCTCGTAGCAGCGCTGGAGCACCTTTAGTTTGGTGTCGATGTTTTCCCGCCATACATCAGCCCGCAAAAGATACATGTACCGGGCGTAGACGCGGGCGTTGAAGACATCCTCTGTAACCTGGAGGGCGTTATCCACATTGCTCGTAAGGACACTCATGTCGGCCATGACCTCCATGAGTTCATTGCGGACCTTGCGGAAGGTCTTAGCCTTACCGTGGGATCCGGGTTCCGTTGCTTTGTCGATTTCGTCGTATGTGCTGTCGATGGCCTTCCGGAGGGCATCATCGTAGTAGCGCAGTTCGAGGAACTGGGCATTGGCAAATTCAAGGAGATCTGGCAGGTCCGTGCTTCCCGTCCGGTCCAGCATGATTGCCGTATCCCACGTCAGGTAGATGACATCGTCCTTGCTGTAGGAGAAGCGATTTACGAGGGCATCCTTCCTCGTTTCTTCGCTGAGCGGCGTCTTGTCCTTCATGATGAGGGCCGCCAGGTCCCAATCAGGGAGCTTGTCCTTGAAATAGTAGACAACAAAATCTTCATCAAAGTCGGAAATTCGCATCTTCGTGCACGCCGGACGGATTGTATCTGTGACGGCGTCGATGTATTCACGGACCACGTTTTCCGGCAGGGAGTCGACAGCAATGGTCAGGTCTTGGTATTTTTCATAGGAAATGTTTTCCGGGACTTCTAAATGGAAGATGAGACTGACGACGCCAATGTCGAAGATGCGGGCCTTGATGACCGCTGTGTATTGGTCCCCGGCAAATTCCATATCATGGGTTCCCAGTTCAACAAGGACCGGGGGATTCTGGAAACTGATGGAGTTTGGCGCATTCTTTTCAAAGCGCAGACGGGACGCAATCTTGTTCCGGCTGGTCCAGATGGCTTCCACGACGTTGAGGTCGATTTCATCGGCGACGTCGAAAAGGTGGTAAAGGATAATGGATGAATTCATAAAAGCCTCCTTAACTAGGCAGCAGTTAAAGCAAAGTTCCTATCATCCTTTTTCGACAGCAGCCTTGTTTTTCCTTCCTATCAGGAAGATTACATAAAGGCGTTTTGCGCGCCTTCCCCTTCGGGGGATTGGTAACAGGGGTGTTTCCCCATTTTCGCGGCCCTTGGGCCCTTATCCATAGATATAAATTTTAGGCAGCATGCGGAGGTGTTTATGATGCAGCCAGAACGTTTCAGTGAAGAAGTCAAAAGTTTATTGGAAGCCAGTCAGCAGCAAGCTGTCATGAACTATAACCAAGAGGTGGGAACCGTCCATCTCCTGTCAGCCATGATGAGCGAACCTGATAGTTTCCTCCATTATGTCTTAAAGAGCCTTCATGTCGAGGAAAACGACTTCAGCCGTGACCTCAATCATTTGGTGAAGGCTGTCCCGTCCGTCAAGGGAACCGACCAGCTCAGTATGTCCACGGGGATGGCAAGGGTCTTTGCCCTAGCAGAAAAAGCAGCCGGTCAAAATAAGATTACCGGAGCCCATTTGCTTGCGGCCCTCTGTGAAGACGGCGACAGCGATGTGGTGTCCCTCTGCCGCAAGTACGGCATTACCCGTTCGGCCATCCGCGGTCTCGTCGATCGGTATGAAGGTGGCAAGGACAGCGAGGAAAACCGCAAGACCTTGGAAAAATATGGGCAGGACCTGACGGCCAAGGCCCGTAAGGGCGCCCTTGATCCGGTCATCGGCCGTGACGACGAAATCCGCCGTACCGTTGAGATCCTGTCTCGTCGGAAAAAGAACAACCCTGTTCTCATTGGGGAACCGGGTGTTGGCAAGACGGCTATTGTAGAAGGCCTTGCCCGCCGGATCGTGGCAGGTGACGTGCCCGAATCCCTAAAGAACAAGACCCTCTATGCCCTGGACCTTGCCTCCCTTGTTGCCGGGGCCAAGTACCGCGGCGAATTTGAAGAGCGCTTGAAGAAAGTCCTCAAGATCGTTGCCGATTCGGCCGGTCAGATCATCATGTTCATTGATGAGCTCCATACCGTCGTCGGAGCCGGTGCTTCCGAAGGGTCCATGGATGCTGGCAATATCCTGAAACCGATGCTGGCCCGCGGTGAGCTTCGCTGCATTGGGGCAACGACCCTTAATGAGTATCGGAAATATATTGAAAAGGACAGCGCTCTGGAACGCCGGTTCCAGCCCGTCCTTGTCAAGGAACCGAGCGTCGAGGACACGGTTTCCATCCTGCGTGGCTTGAAGGAACGCTATGAAGTCCATCATGGGGTCCGCATCAAGGATTCCGCCCTTGTGGCCGCGGCTGCGCTTTCAAACCGCTATATCAGTGAACGGTTCCTGCCGGATAAGGCCATCGACCTCGTCGATGAAGCGGCAGCCCGTCTGCGTACAGAAATTGATTCCATGCCGACGGAACTGGATGAAAGCCGCCGCCGTATGCTCCAGCTCCAGATTGAGGAACAGGCCCTTTCTAAAGAAGAAGATAAGCAGTCGGCTGACCGTCTCGAAAAGATCCGTGAGGAACTGAAAGAGATGAAAGCAAAGAATGATAAGATGACGGCTCGCTGGCAGGAAGAAAAGGCCGGTATTGCCAAGGTTCGCCAGGTCAAGAAAGCCATTGACCAGGTGAAGAAGGATATGGAAACGGCCGAGCACGATTATGATCTCAACAAGCTTGCCGAACTTAAGTATGGCCGTCTGCCGGATCTGCAGAAACAGCTCCAGGAACTTGAAAAAGAAGAACATGCAGAGGACCGTCTCCTCAAGGAAGAAGTCGACGAAGACGATATCGCCAAAGTCGTCAGCACCTGGACGGGGATCCCTGTGAGCCGTCTTATGGAAGGCGAAAAGAAGAAACTGGCGCACCTGGATGAAGTCCTCCATCAGCGGGTCATCGGTCAGGATGAAGCCGTGAAGGCTGTCTCCGAAGCCGTTATCCGCGCTCGCGCCGGTATCAAGGATCCTAATAAGCCCATTGGTTCCTTTATCTTCCTGGGTCCGACGGGTGTCGGCAAGACGGAACTTGCCAAGAGCCTTGCCGAGGTACTCTTCAACGATGAAAAGAGCATCATCCGCATCGATATGAGTGAATACATGGAAAAGCACACCGTAAGCCGCCTGATTGGTGCGCCTCCGGGATATGTAGGGTATGAAGAAGGCGGTCAGCTTACGGAAGCCGTGCGCCGTCATCCTTATTCGGTGATTCTTTTTGATGAAATCGAAAAAGCCCATGCCGACGTCTTCAACGTCCTCCTCCAGGTCCTTGATGATGGCCGCCTGACCGATGGCCAGGGCCGTGTCATCGACTTTAAGAATACCCTCATCATCATGACGAGTAACCTTGGGTCCCATGAAATCATGGAACATAAAGGTGAAATCAGCCATGAACAAGTGCGCAGTATGCTGATGAAGTTCTTCCGTCCGGAATTCCTGAACCGCGTGGATGATATTGTCGTCTTCAAACCGCTCGGCGAGGATCAGATCCGCAGCATTGTCCGCCTTATCCTGGGCCAGCTGGGCAAACGCCTGCAAAGTCAGATGGAACTCACCCTTGAGGCCACTGATGAAGCTGTCAATGCCCTTGCCAAGGAAGGCTTCGATCCTGCCTTTGGCGCTCGTCCGCTAAAGCGTCTCATCGTCCACAGCGTGGAAACCATCGTCAGCCAGAAGATTGTCCAAGGCGACATCGTAAGCGGCGATCATCTGAAAGTCGTCCTGAAAAACGGCAAGATTGATGTAGTAAAGGCATAAGTCCTGATTGCTGGGAAGGCGTTCTCCTTCCCAGCAATTTTTATGTCTAGGTTTTTTGGGGAAAAACCTTTGTGAACTCGTTGTAAATGAGTTCACAGAGTGGGGGTTCCGTTGTATAATAGAAAGGAATTTGATGAATCGCCAAGGAGGATTTCCATGAAAAAATTACTCACCCTTGTTACGCTTCTTATGACGCTCCTTGCCGTTCCTTTTACGGCAAGTGCAGAGCGCAGCGGCGCCAAAGCAAGCGGCGTTCCTTTCAATAAGACCAAGGTTGTCTATCTCAAGAGCCTCGAAAAGGCTGATGGGGAATTTGTCAAGAATAATCCCCAGTTCAGCCGTGATGAGGATGCGGTCCGCCTGACCTATCTCGGGCTCCAGAAATCCTTGAAGGATGAAGGCGTGACGCTTTATAACAATCCTGTCATGCTGCCTGACCGCTACCTGAGACAGACCCTGACCATGCAGGTCGTTGTCAATTTTGCCGGTACCGTGCCCCTCGAGGGAGAAGCGGCTCAGGAAGCCATCAAGGACAAACGGGAACCTGTGGAATCCCTGGCTTCCCTTTCTTTCCTTGTTACGAAAGGAGATGCACCGGTCTACCGTATGACCGACGTGCGCACGAGCAAGGAAAAGAACCTGGAAGAACTCATTCGGGATATGACAAAAGATGCAGCAAACGAAATCACGAATAATCGCATGAAACTAAAAGACGTAAAATAAGCTTGCCGAGAGGCTGTGAGAAATGAGCGCATCATTTCCTCGCAGTCTCTTTTTGTATGGCCAGGCGGTGGGAGGATTTTGATGCTGGGGTGCTATGACGCTGTGATGTTGGGCCGCTCTGCTGCTTTGTCACTGAAATCGGGGCAGCCGGATTCCTTACGTTGGGATTGGAGTCCCACAAAAGACTGTACTGCCTGCCCCAAACCGCCCCCTAACGGGGAAAAGGGGCCGCATTAAATTCACACCCAACCATGTTTCTTGGACGTTAGCTGTCGCTTCAAAAGCGTCCTTCGAAACTCCGGGCGAATCTGCCTGGCTCCTGCTCGTAAGGAAACGTCACGCTGCTTTTCATCCACTACCGAAAACGGGAAATTTTGTTGATAACTGCTTACGGATATTTTTACACAACATGAGTGCCCATAAATTTTGTTAGCGGCCCCGGCGTACACGAAAACGGGTCCTTTTGCGGCGGAGCATGCCATCATTGGCATCAGATCAATCTTTTAAAAGCCAATGACGACACAGGGCTTCATCGAATCGGCGCGATTTATGCGCCGAGTAAAACGACACACCTCTACCCTTGCGGCAAACCCATTTAAAAGATATAATTCTATGAGTATCATCGTGAGACCAGCCCGGTTACCCGCCCTGTGTCCCCCTTGAGGAAAGGATGGACGATATCTATGCCGATACCTCTTGCTCTTTGGGCTGCTGCCGGAATTGGAGCAGCGGGCATGAAGCTCTACCTGAACCTGAACAGTCCTGAAACCGTCGTGCACAATGCGACAGAGCGTTATAACGAAGAACGCTATAAATTCTATAAACAAATGGAAAGGCTCGTTCCTCTTATCGAGGAATTGGGCCGTTTGAAGTTATCTACGTGGTCCAAGTACACTGCGATGTTTGACACGCTGGATAAGATCATCAATCTCCCCGGTCATTATACCTACAAGAGCCACAAGAACCTCCACATGCTGCCCCAGGATGTGCGTAAGCTGCGGAAGGTGGCAGACGTCGTGAAACGGATCCATACGGACCATCTTGATATTGAAGGGACGGGCATGCTGACCATTGTGGCCCTTCAGGGCGGAGCGGCCAGTGATTACAGCCAGACGGCCCTGGCCGAAGGAGAGTCGCGCCTCATTCTCGAACAAATCATGGAACAGCCTCTTTATACATCTGAATGCGGCGTCCTTGACGAAGAGCAGGTCCTTTGTGCCGTCATGGATTTTCCTAAAGTCATGCCCCGTGGTTATTTCAAGGACCGTCATGGCAGGAAGCGGGAACGCAAGGTTTCCAAACGGGCGGCCCGTCGTTACAAGGAACTGACGGATAAGGAATCGGTCCGCCTTGCCGACGCGACAGCGCGGGCTGATCGCCTCTATCACGTTGTGACCCATGTCCTGGGCTATATGAAGCCGCTCAAGAAGGAACATGATGAACAGCTTGATTTTTTCACGGCACTCATCAAGGAAAACAATGATTACGATCAGTTTACGCTGGAACAGAAGGACCGTCTCAATTTTGGCGTTACCTTGGGTTTTGTCCTGCGTGAACTGGCCCGGACCGATATCATCATCAAAAACGGGAATGTTCCCATCATCAATACTTCGGCCCTGCGGGCGGTTTATGCCCGGGCCAAGGATCTGATGCCTGCGGAAGAAATGCCCTATCAGATATAAGAAAGGAAGAATTCCATGATCAGTACAAAAGGTTTCAAAGCCTACGATATCCGCGGCGTCGTTCCCAGCGACGTCAATGAAGAGCTTGCTTACGCCTTGGGCCGCAGCCTTGCCTTTTATCTCAAGGCAAAGACCCTTGTCGTAGGTCACGACATCCGTCTGAGCGGGCCCAGCCTGCGCGACGCCGCCGTACGCGGGATGCGTGACATGGGGACGAATGTCATCGATCTTGGTCAGTGCGGTACGGAAATGATTTATTTTGCGGTTTTTCATCTTAAGGCTGACGGCGGCATGATGATCACGGCAAGTCATAATCCTGCCGAATATAATGGCATGAAGCTTGTCCGCAGCGGTTCCCGTCCCATTTCGGGGGACACGGGACTGAAGGACCTTGCAGCCATGGTCGTAGATCCTGATTTTGAAACAAAATATCCCAAAGCCGCACAGCAGGGGAGCTATGAGCAGGTAGACATTGTCCCAAGTTATGTGGACCATCTCCTTAGCTATATCGATACCAAAGAGATTGCGACCCTAAACATCGTGGCTAATCCTGGAAATGGCGGAGCCGGTCCCATTGTAAAGGAACTGGCAAAGCACTTGCCCTGCCACTTTACGTATCTTAACGATACGCCGGACGGTCATTTCCCCAACGGCGTTCCCAATCCGCTCCTTGTTGAGAACCGTGATGCCACGAGCGACGCTGTCCGCCGGGAAGGGGCCGATCTTGGCATTGCTTGGGACGGGGATTTTGACCGCTGCTTCTTCTTTGATGAAAATGGACGCTTCATCGAAGGGTATTATCTTGTCGGTCTTTTTGCCTCTTACTTCCTCAAAAAGCATCCTGGCGCCAAGATTCTCTTTGACCCGCGTCTGATCTGGAATACGGAGGACATCATTGCCCGTGAAGGGGGATATCCTGTCCGCTGCAAGAGCGGTCATGCCTTCATCAAGGAATGTATGCGTCGGGAACATGTCCTTTACGGTGGAGAAATGAGTGCCCACCACTATTTCGCCGATTTTTCCTACTGTGACAGTGGGATGATTCCTTGGCTCCTTGTCATTTCTCTCATGTCGACATCGGGCCTTAGTCTTGCTGAAATGGTGGACGCCCGCATCCGCGAATATCCTTGCAGCGGGGAAATCAACCGCAAAGTGGGGGATGCCGATGCCATCATGGAATCCCTGTCGGCACGCTTTAAATCCGGCATCCAGGACCATATGGACGGGCTTAGCGTCGTCTATGATGAATGGCGCTTCAACCTTCGTAAGTCCAATACGGAACCCGTGGTGCGGCTCAATGTTGAAACAAGAGGAGATCGGGAACTTCTCGAACAAAAGACCCGTGAGCTTCTGGACCTCATCCAGGGCGAGAAAGCATAAGGAGGCAGCAGTATGAACGTTCTTGTTACAGGCGGGGCCGGTTACATTGGGTCCCATGTCATTGATGACCTCATCCAATCTGGTTATACACCGATAGTTTATGATAATTTCAGTACCGGCCATGCCGAAGCGGTTCCTGAAACGGTACAGCTCATCCAAGGGGATCTTCATGATTTCACCTTCCTGAAACATATCATGGGCCAATACGAAATCGATGCCGTCCTGCACTTTGCGGCAAGTTCCCAGGTCGGCGAGTCCATGGTCGATCCGGGAAAATATTACTATAACAATGTGGCTGGTACGTTGGGCCTTCTTGACGCCATGCGGGAAAGCGGCGTCGAGTTTATCGTCTTTTCGTCGACGGCGGCCGTTTACGGGGAACCGGACCAGGTTCCCATTACGGAAGACATGCCCCTTCATCCAACGAATGTCTATGGCCGGACAAAACTCATGATCGAAAACATGCTGCGGGACTACAGCATGGCCTACGGCCTTCGTTATGTAGCCCTGCGCTACTTCAATGCTGCTGGCGCGTCCCTTTTGGGAAATATCGGGGAAGACCATAATCCGGAAACCCATCTTATTCCCCTGACCATCCAAGCCGCCCTTGGTAAGCGTGATGCCATTTCCATCTTTGGCACGGACTACGATACCCCTGACGGCACGTGTCTTAGGGATTACATCCATGTGAAGGACCTGGCCTCTGCTCATATCCTTGCCCTGAACCATCTCGTCAAGGGCGGTGCAAGTCGGGTCTACAATCTGGGAACCAAAACGGGACTTTCTGTCCGGGAAATCATCAATGCCGTCAAGGAAGTAACGGGCCGTGACTTCATGGTAAAGGAAGAAAAACGCCGTGCTGGCGATCCTGCACGCCTCATTGCCTCCAGCGAAAAAATTGCAAAGGAACTCCATTGGAAGCCTGAACACAGCAGCGTCAAGGAAATTGTGGAAACGGCCTGGCGCTGGCATAGCGGCCATCCCAATGGATATCGCTGAGCCTTATGGATATCCTGGTAACCGTCGATCATCTCGCCAAAAGCTTTGGTGCCCATGATATCTTTGACAAGGTGAGCTTTACCATTCGCCAAGGGGAAAAGCTAGGCCTTGTCGGCGTCAACGGCAGCGGCAAGACGACGCTTCTGCGCTGCCTCATGGATCCCTCCTTTGCTGATAAGGGAACTGTCCAATATGCCGGAGAAATTCGCGTTGGCTACGTGGAACAGGGATTTGACAATATCGAAGACGAAACCATCTGGGAGTTCATGCTCCGTTCCTGCCCGGATATTCTTTCCCTCCGGGAAAAGATGAAGGACCTTGAGCGGGAAAGCGGCGAAAAGACCGGGGAGGCCCTAAAGGATGTCCTGGACCGCTACGGCCGTGTGGAAGCCCGCTATGCCCATTTGGATGGGTATCACTACGAAAATAACATCAAGCGGGTCCTGATTGGACTGGGCTATCCGGAATCCACTTGGGAGCACAACGCCCTGGCCCTTTCGGGCGGGCAGAAAACGCGCCTTCAGCTGGCGGCAGCCCTTGTCAATTCGCCGGACCTGCTCGTCCTCGACGAACCGACAAACCACTTGGATATTGTCATGAGTGAATGGCTTGAAAAATACCTCCGTGAGTTCCGCGGCGGTGTCCTCATCATCTCCCATGACCGGGCCTTCCTTGATGCCATTGCAGAAGGCATCCTTGAAATGGAAGGAGGGACCCTGCACCGCTATAAAGGAAACTATTCCCGCTATGTGGAGCAAAAAGAGCTCCAGGTCCTTTCCCAGACCCGGGCCTATGAAGCACAGCAGGAAACCATCCGACGCACGGAAGATTATATCCGACGCTATAAGGCGGGCATCAAAAGCAAGATGGCCCGGGGACGCCAGTCCCAGCTGGACCGGATGGAACGCATCGACGCGCCCATAAAGGAAGAATCTTTTACGCTGCGTCTGCCCCATGCCGCCGAATCAGCGGAAAAGGTCATCATGCTGGAACATCTTTCTGTTGGCTATGAAGGAAACGTCCTTTTGAGCGACATTGACCTTGTCCTGCGCCGTGGGGAAAAGGTGGCCATCATCGGGCCCAATGGGAGCGGCAAGTCAACCCTCCTAAAAACCATCCTTCAGGAGATTCCGCCCCTTCGCGGCGAAGCAAAGATTGGAAACCGTGTGAAGATTGGCTACTTTTCCCAAAGCTATGAGCGCCTTGAACCCCAACAGACCATTCTCGACAACTTCCTTACGGAGTATGGCCTGACGGATGAACAGACGCGCCGCCTCTTGGGCAGCATGCTCTTTCGTGGGGAAGACGTCTATAAAACCATCGGGAGCCTTTCCGGCGGTCAGAAAGCCCGTCTGGTCCTGTTGAAACTGGTCCTTGACGGCGCCAATTGCCTCGTTCTTGACGAACCGACAAACCATCTTGACATCATGGCCAAAGAAGCTGTCGAAGCCGCCCTAGAGACCTTTGACGGCACGGTCCTTCTCGTCACCCACGACCGCTATCTCGTTAACGAAGTGGCAGGCCGCATCTGGGCTGTTGAAAAGGGGCGCCTCACGAATTATAACGGCAATTTCGACTTCTATCTGGAAGAGCGGGACAAATGCCAACAGCGGGAAGCGTCGCTTCCAGAAGTCCCTCAGCGGGCACCGAAGGAAGAACCGAAAAAACTTGATGTGCCAAAGCGCCGTCCCCACGAGGAAAAATCCAAGAACCAGCGGATCTATACACCGGCCGAGGCAGAAAAACTCCTGCCCGAAGTGGAACTGAAGATCCGTGAACACGAGGCCCTGCAGAAGGTCCTAAGTCAGCAGATTGCCGATCCTGAAAACCAGATAGACCTCGAAAAAAGTGCGGCCCTTGCCGCGGAATACGAAAAGGAGCAGCAGCTCATTGACGGCTTCATGGAAAAATGGGAAGCCCTTATGGAGGCCCTTGAATGACAGCATTATCCATTGACAGTTTCATAAAAGCCCTGCAGGGCTATCACAGCGATACGGCCTTCAATCCATGGGCCGATTACGACCCCCAGTGTGACCTTGGGCCCCAGGCGCCCCTCATCCGGGCAGCCAATCTGAGACGCTATTTGACGCTCCGCAAGGAGGCCCGCTTTCTTTTCATTGCCGAAGGACTGGGCTACCAAGGCGGCCACTTTTCGGGCATGGCCATGACGAGTGAACGCATCCTTTTGGGTCATCACCCCAGCGTGCGGCCCCTTGTGGTTCTGGGCGAGGATTACCCTTACCAAAGGACAAGCAATCCTAAGTCGCCCCTGTTAAACCGCATGCAACGGGAAAAAGGCTTCAATGAACCGACGGCGACCGTCATGTGGGGGGAACTTGCGGCCCAGGAACTGGCCCCTTTCCAGACGATTTTGTGGAACATCTATCCCTTCCATCCCTATAAACCGTCGGGTATCCTGACAAACCGCACGCCGACGCCGAAAGAGCTTGACGAAGGCATTGTATTTGCCCGCATGATCCTTGCCCTTGTGCCGGGGATGCGCGTCATTGCCATTGGGCGAAAAAGTGCGGACACGCTCCAGAAGTATGGCGTAGCCTGTGAAGCGGTGCCCCATCCTTCCATGGGCGGGGCCACGCGCTTCCGCAGTGCTGTGGACGCCCTGTTTCAATCTAAATAGGCATTTTTGGAGGTAACATGGAAAGCACCATTGCCGGTATGACTAAGGAAGAAGTCCTCAAGATTTCCCTCACGTGCGGGAAACTGCTCCTGACAAGCGGCGCCGAAACCTATCGTGTGGAAGATACAATGACGCGCATCTGCGCCCTCAAGGATATGCAGATTGCTGCTGTCAGTACGCCGTCATGGATCATGGTGGGCGACGAAACCGTGGACGGGACCAGTATGGTCTCCCGCGTCACGCGGCGGGGGACGGATCTCACCCTCATCAGCGAAGTGAACAACATTTCCTATCATATGCCTACGTGGGACCATTCTTTTGCTGAGACCATGGCCATGCTTGATGAACTGAGTACCCGTCCGTCACCGACCGCACTCTACAGCATGGTTTGGTCCGGTTTTGCCGGCGGCTTTTTTGCCGGTGTCATTGGCGGCAATTTCTGGGATTTTGTGGCAGCCTTCTTGGGGTCCTTCCTTTCTATGGCCTTCATCTGCCTCGTGCGGCCCTTCCGCCCCAGTAGTTTTTGGGAAACGACCATGGCAGGCGTCATCATCTGTTTTGTCACCTATATGTGTCACCTGTTCATTCCCGGTGTCACTATGGAATTTGCCATTGGCGGCGGGATCATGCCCTATTTGCCCGGCATGGCCTTTACCAATGGAATCCGGGACTTTATGGCCGGTGACCTCATGAGTGGAACGAGCCGGGCCGGCGAGGCCATTTTCCTTGTTGGCGGCATTGCCATCGGTATTGCGGCCTTCCTTGGCATCGTCTATCTTTAAGGAGGACCGCCATGAACGTCATCCTGACCATCGTGATCAAGACCATCTGTTCCTTTTTCGGAACCGTGGCTTTTGGCAAGATTTTTAACTGTCCTAAACACTGTCTTTATAAAGCGGGATTTGTCGGCGCTGTTGGGTTTGGCGTCTACATCATTCTCCTCAGTGGTTTTGGCGTCAGTTCCATGCTCAGCAATTTTGCTGGAACCGTGGCCCTTTCCATCTGCAGTGAGCTCTTTGCCCGCTGGTACAAGGAACCTGTGCCTGTTTTTTCCATTCCCGGCGTCATTCCTCTTGTGCCGGGGCTGCCCCTTTATCGGGCCATGAACTATACGATGCAAAACGGCTACAGCATGGGCATGCATACCTTTGTTTCGGCGGCCCTTGATGCAACGGCTATCGCCATGGGTATTCTCCTTATCTCAGGTCTTGCCAAGGTTTATAAGACCAGTAAGCGCCTCGTATCGAAAAAGGTCCATCATTCCGATCGCTTGTAAAAAACGATTGCTTATAAAAAGCAGGAGTCCTTCCTTGGAAGGGCTCTTTTTGATTGGGCGCTTTACGATCTTTTGCCTTACCGTCTTTTGGCATCACAGCATCTTAGCTTCCTTCCATTCTTTCGCCTGACAGATAGAGGCGAAGGCTCGTGACAGCCCTTCAGAGCAGGCTATGAAGAAGAAAGCTCTTTGCACCCCGTAAGAAAAAAGACTATAATATCCCAAAAAGGAGGAATGCCCTATGGCCATCTATCATACGCTTACAAGAACCGTAAAGGAAAACCCCCGGACGGGAAGCATCATCAGTGATGCCATCATGGATCCCGAGACCCTCGGCAAGGGAGTCGAGATGTTTGCCCAGGTTACGCTGAAGCCAGGCTGTGCCGTTCCTATTCATCAGCATGTCGGCAACAATGAAACGTATTATCTGATTCAAGGCAGCGGTGAGTATACGGATGAAGATAAAAAAGTCACCGTCAAAGCAGGTGACGTGACCTTCTGCCCCGATGGCGGCACCCATGGCCTTTTGAATACAGGAAAGGACGATCTGGTCTTCATCGCCCTCATTGCTCATACCATCGCCTGAGTCAATGCTTCATATAAATGGCGCTGATATTACCCAAAAGGCCTATTCCGCATCATATAGGATGGATGACGCGCTAAATAAGCCTTTGACCATTCCTTTTAGGACGAAGCATGGCAAGGCGCTTACCGTGACGCCAAATGAAGTGCCAGTGCTTGTGCCGCAAGAAGACAGTAAGGCTCGGCGCACCTCTCGTGAGGAAAGGGGGAGCCATCCTTCTTGGCGAGGGCCGACCGGAGATGATAAGAATCGGCGTTCTTTATCGGGAAGCCCATGATCTTTTGGGTAAAACGGGCCATGAAAAACTCCAGGCCTTGTGCCTTATCAAAAGCCAGCCGGCATCAAAGAAAAGGAAATGATGAAGCGGAGGAGAAAGGATTGTTCTTTCTTTTCCGCTTCAATTTTTTAAAACGTCAATGAAAGTTTTAAATGAATATGATAAAATATATTTAAAATCCTCATAGGCAGCGTAACAATTTTCTTCTATTCCTCCTTAAAAATCCCTGAAATTGCACAGAAAAAGGCCATTTTGAGTGTCATATCAGGTCCGTGGCAGGCATACATGAAACACTAGGAACCGTGTAAACAAAGAATGGCATAAAATAAGGCATACAGCACCTAAAAATTTCTTGACAGGGTACGCGAGGAATGCTAGAATAGCATGGTGTCACAGGAGAAACTATGTCTTGACGGAGGTGCGCAATGTTTTTGGAAGAAGTAAAAAACGGCGCCCCGACTGTGGTTGGAGTGAAACAGACCCAGAAGGCCCTCGTCAAGGGAACTGCCCGCGGCGTCATCGTGGCGATGGATGCCAGTGATCACATCACAGGCCCCGTCAAGGCCTTGTGCGAGATCCATCAGGTTCCTGTGGAAACGGTCCCGACCATGCAGGAATTGGGCAAGGCCTGTGGGATCCACGTGGGAGCAGCCGTGGCGGCTGTTCTTGAAACTCGGTAAAATCTTCCGCTTGGGAGATTTTAATACATTAAATCTTATTCTTGAGAAAGGAGGTGCCGGAATGCCTACAATCAATCAGTTGATTCGTAAAGGTAGACAAGTTATTACTCAAAAATCCACGGCGCCAGCATTGAAAAATTCACCGCAAAAACGCGGTGTCTGCACGAGAGTGTACACCACCACTCCGAAGAAACCTAACTCTGCTCTTCGTAAGGTTGCTCGTGTCCGCTTGACCAATGGTATCGAAGTTACGGCTTACATTCCTGGTATTGGCCATAACCTGCAGGAGCACAGCGTAGTCCTCATCAGAGGCGGAAGAGTCAAGGACCTTCCTGGTGTTCGTTATCATATCATTCGTGGCGCATTGGATACTGCCGGCGTTGCTGACCGCAGCCAGGCTCGTTCCAAATACGGCGCTAAACGCCCGAAAGCAGCTAAGAAATAAGCACAATGCGTGAATGATTCATAACGAAGGAGGAATTACAGATGCCGAGAAAAGGTCCTGTAACGAAAAGAGACGTATTACCGGATCCAGTATATGGTTCCAAATTATTAACCAGATTCATCAACAAGATTATGCTCGACGGCAAAAAAGGTGTCGCTGAACGCATTGTCTATGATGCATTTGATCTGATCCATTCCAAAACGGGCAAAGACCCCATGGAAGTTTTCGATGCTGCCATGAAGAACGTCATGCCTACGTTGGAAGTTAAAGCTCGCCGCGTCGGCGGTGCCAACTACCAGGTTCCTGTTGAAGTCCGCGCTGACCGCAAGACCACTCTGGGAATTCGCTGGCTCGTCAACTATTCCCGCCTGCGTGGTGAAAAGACGATGTGCGAACGTGTTGCCGGCGAACTGATGGACGCTGCCAACAACACCGGTGCTTCTGTCAAAAAGCGTGAAGACACGCACAAGATGGCTGAAGCCAACAGAGCGTTTGCACATTATCGTTGGTAATCTTTACAACCAATCATTACAAGGAGGAGTAATCTGTGGGCAGAGAGTTTCCCTTAGATAAAATCAGAAATATCGGCATCATGGCACACATCGATGCTGGTAAGACGACCACCACGGAACGTATCCTGTTCTATACCGGTAAAACCCATAAAATCGGCGAAGTCCATGACGGCGCCGCGACCATGGACTGGATGGTTCAGGAACAGGAACGTGGGATCACGATTACTTCTGCTGCAACGACCTGTACCTGGAAAGGACATTCCATCAACATCATTGATACCCCGGGCCACGTTGACTTCACAGTTGAAGTTGAACGTTCCCTGCGTGTACTCGACGGCTCTGTTGCTGTATTCAGTGCCAAGGGCGGTGTTGAACCCCAGTCCGAAACGGTATGGCGTCAGGCAGAAGAATACAATGTACCGCGTATTGCGTACATGAACAAGATGGATACGACGGGCGCTGACTTCTTCAACGCCGTCCAGATGATGAAAGATCGTCTCGGCGCAAATGCTGTGCCTATCCAGATTCCGATGGGTGCTGAAGACCAGTTCAACGGTCTCATCGACCTCGTCAAGATGCAGGCTATCGTTTATGGCGATGACCTTGGCAAAGACGAAGAATTCGAACCGATTCCTGAAGAGTACGTCGAAGAAGCCCAAAAATGGCGCCAGAACCTCTTGGAAGCCGTTGCTGAAGGTGACGACGACCTGATGGAAAAATACCTTGAAGGCGAAGACCTCACGGAAGATGAAATCAACGCCACCATCCGTAAGATGACCTGTGCCTGCAAGATGTTCCCTGTCACCTGCGGTTCTTCCTATAAGAACAAAGGCGTGCAGCCTCTTCTGGATGCCATCATTGCTTACATGCCGGCTCCGACCGATGTAGCTGACATCAAGGGTGTGGATCCTGAAACGGGTGAAGAAACGACTCGTCCTTCCAGCGACGATGCTCCCTTTGCTGCCCTTGCCTTCAAGATCGCAACCGACCCCTATGTCGGCCGTCTGGCTTTCTTCCGTGTCTACTCTGGTAAGCTTTCTGCCGGCTCCTACGTCTACAACTCTTCCAAAGGCAAGAGAGAACGTATCGGCCGTATCCTGCGCATGCACTCCAACCATAGAACGGAAATCGAAGAAGTCTACGCTGGCGATATCGCAGCTGCCGTTGGTCTGAAAGATACGGGCACGGGCGATACGCTCTGCGATGAAAAGGCTCCGGTTATTCTCGAATCCATGGTCTTCCCCGAACCGGTTATTTCCGTAGCCATCGAACCGAAGACCAAGGCCGACCAGGAAAAGATGGGCATTGCCCTTGGCAAACTTGCTGAAGAAGATCCGACCTTCCGTGTCCGTACGGATCCTGAATCTTCCCAGACCATCATCTCCGGTATGGGTGAACTTCACCTTGATATCATCGTCGACCGTCTGAAGAGAGAGTTCCACGTTGACTGCACCGTAGGCAATCCGCAGGTTGCTTATCGTGAAACCATCCGCAAGGCTGTTAAGAGCGAAGGTAAATTCGTTCGTCAGTCCGGTGGTAAAGGTCAGTATGGTCACTGCTGGCTTGAACTGACTCCGCTCAAACCGGGCGAAGGCTTCAAGTTTGAAAACAAGATTGTCGGCGGTGCCATTCCTAAGGAATACATTGCACCTGTCCAGGCTGGTGTTGAAGAAGCCATGGAAAACGGTGTTGTGGCTGGTTATCCGATGGTTGATATCGGTGTTACCGTTTACGACGGTTCCTACCACGAAGTCGACTCTTCTGAAATGGCATTTAAGATTGCTGGTTCCATGGGCTTTAAGTCCGGTGCCGCCAAAGCTGACCCTGTTCTGCTCGAACCGTACATGAAAGTTGAAGTTACGGTCCCTGAAGAATACATGGGCGACGTTATCGGCGACCTGAACTCCCGCCGTGGCCGCATCGAAGGCATGGAAGCAAGAAGCGGTGCCCAAGTCATTTCCGCTTTCGTTCCCCTGTCTGAAATGTTCGGGTATGCAACGGACCTTCGTTCCAAGACCCAGGGCCGTGGCAACTACTCCATGGAAGTCGACCATTACGAAGAAGTTCCTAAGAACATCGCGGAAGCGATTGTTGCCAAAAATAAGGGAACGGCTGAATAAGCCCCAATTTTAGGAGGATTAGTACAATGGCTAAAGAGAAATTTGAAAGAACTAAACCCCATGTTAACATTGGTACCATTGGTCACGTTGACCATGGCAAGACGACCCTGACCGCTGCCATCACCAAAGTGCTGGCTGAAAAGGGCGGCGCCCAGTTCATGGACTACAACATGATCGATAAGGCTCCGGAAGAAAGAGAACGCGGAATCACCATCAACACCTCTCACGTTGAATACGAAACCGCTAAGAGACATTATGCTCACGTTGACTGCCCGGGCCACGCCGACTATGTCAAGAACATGATCACCGGTGCTGCTCAGATGGACGGCGCTATCCTCGTTGTTTCCGCAGCTGACGGCCCGATGCCCCAGACCCGCGAACACATCCTGCTTGCCCGTCAGGTTGGCGTACCTGCCATCGTTGTCTTCCTGAACAAATCCGACCAAGTTGACGATCCTGAACTGATCGAACTGGTTGAAATGGAAGTCCGTGAACTGCTGAGCCAGTACGACTATCCGGGAGATGAAATTCCTATCGTAGTCGGTTCCGCACTGAAAGCCCTGGAAGGCGACCCCGAACAGGAAGCCAACATCCTCAAACTGATGGATGCTGTTGACGAATACATCCCGACTCCGGAACATGACCTCACGAAACCGTTCCTGATGCCTGTCGAAGACGTCTTCACCATCACCGGCCGTGGTACGGTTGCAACGGGCCGTGTTGAACGTGGCGTCATCAAAGTCGGCGACACCGTAGAAATCGTTGGTCTGAAAGAAGAAAAGAAACAGACCGTTGCTACGGGCCTTGAAATGTTCCGTAAGACCCTGGATCAGGCTGAAGCCGGTGACAACATCGGTGCCCTGCTCCGTGGTATTGAAAGAAACGAAATCGAACGCGGCCAGGTCCTGTCCAAACCGGGCTCGATCCATCCGCATACGAAATTCAAAGGTCAGGTTTACGTACTGACCAAAGAAGAAGGCGGCCGTCATACTCCGTTCTTCAACGGCTACCGTCCTCAGTTCTACTTCAGAACGACCGACGTTACGGGCGTAGCTGAACTGCCGGAAGGGACCGAAATGGTTATGCCTGGCGACAACATCACCATGGATGTTGAACTGATCACGCCGATCGCTATCGAAAAAGGTCTGCGCTTTGCTATCCGCGAAGGCGGCCGTACCGTTGGCGCTGGTGTTGTTACCGAAATCGAAGAATAATCTTCGGAAAATCTTTAAAGCCCAAGCGAGGGGCTTGACAAAAGCCCCTCACTTCTTTATGTTATTATGGGCCCGCGATGAGGCAAGAGATGGCTTCCGTCCGAGAGGTCAGGAAGGGAACTTTTGCTGAGTATGTCCGTTCATTGAAACGTGGCGATTGGAGGAATTAAGCACAATGGCAAAGACTCAAAAAATCCGTATACGCCTGAAAGCGTATGACTACAAAGCACTGGACCTGAGCGCTTCCAAGATTGTGGAAACGGCAAAACGTACCGGTGCACAGGTTTCTGGTCCGATTCCGCTTCCTACGGAAAAGAACATCTACACGATCCTGCGTTCCCCTCATGTCAACAAGGACTCCCGTGAACAGTTCGAAATGAGAACCCACAAGAGACTCGTTGATATCCTGGAACCGACACCTAAGACGATCGACGCACTGACCCGCTTGGATCTTCCTGCTGGTGTAGATATTGAGATCAAAGCGTAAGGAGGTGCGATGATGGCTAGAGGAATCTTAGGTAAAAAATTAGGCATGACCCAGATTTTCGAAGCTGACGGTACGCTCGTCCCTGTAACCGTTGTTGAAGCAGGTCCCTGCGTGGTGCTTGCAAACAAAACGGAAGAGAAGGACGGCTACAACGCCATTCAGCTCGGATTTGGTGATATCAAAGAAAAACACGTAAATAAACCCATGAAGGGTTTCTTCGACAAGGCTGGTGTCGCTCCTGTCAAATTCGTACGGGAATTCCGTCTTGCTGAAGCTTCTGAATATAAAGTCGGCGATAAGATTGCAGCTGACATCTTTGCAGCTGGCGATCTCGTTGACGCCATCGGCGTTTCCCGCGGTAAGGGCTTCGCTGGTACGATTGAACGCCACAACTTCGCTCGTGGTCCTATGAAACACGGTTCCAAGAGCCACCGTGAACCGGGCTCCAACGGTCCGATGCATTCCGGTCCTGGCGGACGTGTCATCAAAGGCAAGAAGCTTCCTGGCCGCTTGGGTGGTCAGAGTGCGACCGTTCAAAGACTGACGATTGCCAAAGTGGATGCAGAACGCAACCTCATCATGGTCAAGGGTTCTGTTCCTGGTGCCGCTGGTACCTTCCTGATGCTTAGAGACACGGTTCGTCCCGTTGTCAAAAAAGCTGACAAGAAATAATTCGAAAGGAGGGCGTTACAATGCCGAAAGTTGCAATTTACGATCTGACCGGTAAAAAGACCGGTGAAGAAATAGAATTGATGGATTACGTCTTTGGCGTAGAATTCAACGAAGCCGTTGTCCACCAGGCTGTTGTTATGCAGCAAGCCAATGAACGTCAAGGCACCCATGCTACCAAAACCCGCGGTATGGTCCGTGGTGGCGGCAGAAAGCCTTGGAAACAGAAAGGTACTGGCCGTGCCCGTGCCGGTTCCGTTCGTTCCCCTCTGTGGGTTGGCGGCGGTACCATCTTTGGACCGAGCCCCCGCAGCCATGCCATCGATATGCCCCGCAAAGCCCGTCGTCTTGCTATTCGCTGCGCACTGAGCTCCAAGGTTGCTGATGGCTCCCTCGTTATCGTCGATGGTCTTACCTTTGCCGATAACAAAACCAAGAACACCGTTGAAATGCTCAAAGGCTTCGAAGCTTCTGACAAAAAAGCCCTGATCATCACGGACGGTGAAAACGAAAACGTTGAACTTTCTTCCCGCAACATCGAGAAAGTCAAAGCACTCAGCAATGACTGCCTGAATGTTTTCGATATCCTGAATGCAGAAAAAGTACTGCTGGCCAAAGATGCCGTAGCTAGAATTGAGGAGGTGCTCGCATAATGGCTGCTAATCCTCGCGACATCATCATTAGACCTATCGTTACCGAAAAGACTTCTGATATGATGAAGGACAACAAATACACTTTCCAGGTAGCTATGGGAGCTAACAAGACTGAAATCCGCCAAGCCATTGAAGCCATCTTCGATGTCAAGGTTGTTAACGTCAATACTGTCCGCGTTGAAGGCAAGAAAAAACGCATGGGCAGATTTGAAGGTAAGCGTTCCGATTACAAGAAAGCAATTGTAAAGCTCGCTAGTGGCAATACGATTCCGCTCTTCGAAGGAATGTAATTCGTCTAAGGAGGTCAAAACATGGCTATTAAAAGCTTTAATCCGTATTCTCCTTCTAGACGCAGCATGACTGTGTCCACCTTTGAAGAGATTACGACGGATAAGCCCCATCGCCCTTTGGTTGTCAAACTGAACAAACATGCCGGCCGCAACTACACCGGTAAGACCACGGTCCGTCATCAGGGCGGCGGCCACAAGAGACAATATCGTATCATCGATTTCAAACGCACGAAGGACAATATCCCGGCTAAAGTGGCTACGATCGAATACGATCCGAACCGTTCTGCCAACATTGCCCTTTTGAACTATGCTGACGGCGAAAAACGCTACATTCTGGCTCCTCAGGGCCTGAAGGTCGGCGATGTCGTCGTGAGCGGTCCCGAAGCTGATATCAAGGTTGGCAACACGCTGCCGCTCCTTAATATCCCCCTCGGTACCATGGTCCACAACGTCGAAATGAAAATCGGCAAAGGTGGTCAGCTTGGCCGTTCTGCTGGCGCTGGTATCCAGCTCATGGCTAAAGAAGGCAGCTATGCCCTGCTCCGTCTCCCCTCTGGTGAGCTCCGTCAGGTCCATATCAACTGCCGTGCAACCATCGGTGAAATCGGCAACCTGGATCACGAAAACCTGACCCTTGGTAAAGCCGGCCGTTCCCGTTGGCTTGGTGTCCGTCCTGCTAACCGCGGTGTTGCGATGAACCCGAACGACCATCCGCATGGCGGCGGTGAAGGTCACTCCCCTGTTGGTCGTAAGCGTCCTGTTACTCCTTGGGGCAAGAGTGCTTTTGGTACTCGTACCCGGAAGAACAAGAAAGCTTCCAGCAAACTGATCCTGAAACGCAGAACGAAATAACCAAGTACTGGGAAAGGAGGCATAACCCGTGTCCAGATCTGTAAAAAAAGGACCGTACGTCCAGGAAAGCCTGAAAAAGAAAATTGATGCCCTGAATGCTGCAGGGGAAAAGAAAGTCGTCAAGACTTGGAGCCGCAGCTCTACGATTCTCCCTGAATTCCTGGGGCATACCATTGCTGTTCATGACGGCCGCAAACATGTCCCCGTCTACATTACGGAAGATATGGTTGGCCATAAACTCGGCGAATTTGCACCGACCCGCCTCTTCAGAGGCCATGGTGATAAAGCGGCTGCTGTCGCTGGTAAATAAGTAGGGGAAGGAGGAACCATACGATGGAAGAAGCTAAGGCTGTTGCCAAATATATCCGCATCGCACCGCGCAAACTGCGCATTGTGATCAACCTCATCCGCGGCAAGTCCGTGAACGAAGCATTCGCAATCCTCAAGTACACCCCTAAGGTTGGTTCTGAAGTGATTGAGAAGGTGCTTCGCTCGGCTGTTGCCAATGCGGAACATAATTTCGACATGAACGTTGATAATCTGGTAGTGTCCAGCGCATTTGTGGACCAGGGTCCGACCATGAAAAGAATTCATCCACGCTCCCGTGGACAGGCATTCAAGATCCTGAAACGCTCCAGTCACGTGACTGTTGCTGTATCCGAAAAATAATCATCCTGTCAGAAGGAGGGAATGAATAGTGGGTCAGAAAGTTAATCCACATGGTTTTAGGGTTGGCGTAATCAATGATTGGGATTCCAAGTGGTTCGCCGACAAAGACTATCAAAAGTATCTTTTGGAAGATATCAAAATCCGTGAATTCATTAAAGATAAACAGTTCCAGGCTGGCATTTCCCGTGTAGCCATCGAAAGAACCGAACAAAAGATGCGTATTTCCATCTACACGGCTAAACCGGGTATTGTTATTGGCCGTCAGGGCAGCAACATCGAGCTCCTCAAGAAGGACCTTGCTAAACTGACCGACAGCAAACTGGACATCAACATCATCGAGGTCAAATCCCCCGATATGGATGCTACCCTCGTTGCTGAAAACGTAGCTGGCCAGCTGGAACGCCGTATCGCATTCCGCCGTGCCATGAAACAGTGCGTAGGCCGTACCATGCGCCTTGGTGCAAAAGGGATCAAAATTACCTGCTCCGGCCGTCTTGGCGGTGCTGAAATTGCTCGTACCGAATCCTATCGTGACGGCAGCATTCCCCTGCACACCCTGCGTGCCAACATTGACTATGGTACCGCTGAAGCCCATACCACCTATGGCCGTATCGGCATCAAGGTATGGATCTACAAAGGTGAAGTTCTCCCGACTGTGAAAGCAGCCGCTAAGAAAGAAGCTCCTGAAGGGCATGAAGGAGGGGCGAAATAATGTTATTACCAAAGAGAGTACAGCATCGTAAACAACATAGAGGACGCATGAAGGGCCGCGCAATGCGTGGTAATCGTGTAGCACACGGCGAGTATGGGTTGGTTGCCCTGGAACCGTCCTGGATCACCAACCGTCAGATCGAAGCTGCCCGTATTGCTATGACCCGTTACATCAAACGTGGCGGTCAAGTCTGGATCCAGATTTTCCCGGACAAACCTGTCACCGCTAAAGCCGCTGGCTCCCGTATGGGTAGTGGTAAAGGTTCCCCTGAATACTGGGTTGCCGTTGTCAAACCGGGCCGCGTGATGTTCGAAATGGCTGGCGTAACGGAAGAAGTTGCTCGCGAAGCGATGCGTCTTGCTGGCAACAAACTGCCGATCAAGACCCGTTTTGTTAGCAAGGAACAGCTGGATGCCGAAGTCACCGCGCGTGAAAATGGAGTAGGTGGTGAAGCTTAATGAAAACTAAAGAAATCAGAGAAATGTCTGGCAGCGATCTCGATGCAAAGCTGGCCGGCTTGAAAGACGAACTTTTCAACCTGCGTTTTCAAATGGCGACGGGACAACTGGAAAACCCCATGAAGATCCGTGAAGTCAAGAAGTCCATCGCCCAGATCAAAACGATCCAGAGAGAACGCGAGATTAACTCCTAATTGGAGTTATACCTAAGCGAAGGAGGCAACATTTCGTGGCTGAAGAAAGAAACATGCGTGTTACGCGTACGGGCAAAGTCGTTAGCGACAAGATGCAAAAGACCGTAGTGGTCGCCATCGAACGTCTGGTTCAGCATCCCCTCTATAAAAAAGGCGTAATGCATACCATCAAATTGAAGGCTCATGACGAAAACAACGATGCACATGTTGGTGATACCGTTAAGATTGCGCAGACCCGTCCTTTGTCCAAGGATAAGTGCTGGCGTGTCGTTGAAATCGTTGAACGCGCAAAATAAGATTGACTGATAGACTGCTGGGCTGTCTTGCTCAGCAAGGGAGGTAAACCATGATTCAACAACAGACGGTGCTGAATGTTGGCGACAATACCGGTGCCAAGAAGATTATGTGTATCCGCGTATTGGGCGGTTCTTATCGTAGATACGCCAATATCGGTGATGTGATTGTAGCTGCTGTTAAGGATGCAACACCCGGTGGCGTTGTCCAAAAAGGTCAAGTTGTAAAGGCTGTTGTCGTCCGTTCCGTTAAAGGCACCCGCCGTGCTGACGGTTCCTACATTCGTTTCGACGAAAACGCAGCTGTCGTGATCAAAGACGACAAGAGCCCTGTGGGCACTCGTATTTTTGGACCAGTTGCACGTGAACTTCGTGAAAAAGATTACATGAAGATCATTTCCCTGGCCCCGGAAGTACTCTAAGAAGGAGGTATCGCGAACATGACCAAATTACACGTAAGAAAAGGCGATACCGTTGTGGTACTCGCCGGCAAAGATAAAGGCAAGGAAGGCAAAGTCGTAGCGGCTTTCCCTAAAAAAGGCAAAGTTACCGTTGAAGGCGTCAGCGTTGTGAAGCGCCACAGCAAACCGAGCCAGAAAAACCCGCAGGGCGGCATTGTGGAAAAGGAATCCCCGATTTCCTCTTCCAACGTCATGATTGTCTGCCCGGCCTGCAAGAAACCGACCCGTATTAAGAAAGTGGCTGTTGGTGACGGATTCGCCAGAGCTTGCAAGAAATGCGGCGAAGTCATCGATAAATAATACGGGAAGGAGGAGAACAAATGGCAACCAGATTGCAAGAAAAATATACTTCCGAAGTCTGCAAAGGCTTAATGGAAAAGTTCAATTATAAGAATGTCAACGAACTTCCGAAACTGGAAAAAGTTGTCATCAACATTGGCTGCGGCGATGCTGTCACCAACAGCAAAGCCATCGATTCCGCAGTTGAGGACCTGACCGTTATTTCCGGCCAAAAACCTCTCATCACGAAAGCCAAGAAATCCATCGCTGCTTTCAAACTGCGTGAAGGCATGCCGATTGGTGTCAAGGTTACGCTCCGCGGCAGCCGCATGTATGAATTCCTTGATAAATTCATGAACATCGCTCTTCCTCGAGTCCGTGACTTCCGTGGTGTCAATCCCCAGTCCTTTGACGGTCGTGGCAACTACTCCATCGGCCTCAAGGAACAGCTGATTTTCCCGGAAATCGACTATGATAAGGTTGATAAAGTCCGCGGCATGGACGTAATCATCGTTACGACGGCTAAGAGTGACGAAGAAGGCAGAGAGCTCTTGAGACTGCTCGGTATGCCGTTCAGTGCGTAAGGAGGAGTAAAACCGTGGCAAAGACCGCATTGATTGAGAAATGGAAAGCGGAACCTAAGTTCAAGGTTCGTCAATATAACCGCTGCAAGATTTGTGGCAGACCGCACGCTTACATGCGCAAGTTCGGCATTTGCCGTATCTGCTTCCGGAAATACGCTTATGAAGGCGCTATCCCCGGTGTTAAAAAAGCAAGCTGGTAAGAGCGCAAATTCAGGAAGGAGGATATTCGCAAATGACTATGACTGATCCGATTGCCGATATGCTTACGCGCATCCGTAATGCAAACTCGGTTCATCACGATAAAGTTGAAATCCCCTGTTCCAAAATCAAGACTGCCATTGCAGAGATTTTGAAGAACGAAGGTTTCATTAAAGATTTCGAAGTCGTTCCCGGAAAGCATCAAGATGTGATCCGCGTACTTCTGAAATATGGTCCGAACAAGGAACATGTTATTTCCGGCATTAAACGTATCTCCAAACCCGGCCTCCGGGTTTACTCCCAGAAAGACCAGCTGCCTCGCGTACTGGGTGGCCTGGGGATCGCTGTTATCTCCACCAGCAAGGGCATGATGACCGACAAGGCTGCCCGCAAGGCTGGACTTGGCGGCGAAGTCATCGCTTACGTTTGGTAAGATCATCCTAGGACCGGAGGTGCTTATAAGTGTCAAGAATTGGTAAGAATCCGATTACCGTCCCTGATAAGGTTACGGTAACCGTGAACGATAATCTGGTCACCGTCAAGGGACCGAAAGGCGAACTTTCCCGCCAGATCAACAAAGAAATTAGCGTGGAACTCAAAGACGGCATCATCACCGTGAGCCGCCCCAGCGATGATAAGACCCATCGCTCTCTCCACGGCCTGTCCCGTACCCTGATCAACAACATGATCATCGGTGTTACGGAAGGCTATTCCAAGAGCCTGGAAATTCAGGGTGTTGGTTACCGTGTTGCTAAACAGGGCAAGGCCATCAGCTTTACGCTCGGCTTCTCCCATCCCTGCGTCATGGAACCGCCCGAAGGCATCACCTTTGATGTTCCTGGTCCGAGCCAGATCGTCGTATCCGGTATCGACAAGGAAAAAGTGGGTGCTGTTGCCGCTGAAATCCGCAGCCTGCGTGCTCCTGAACCTTATAAAGGCAAGGGTATCCGTTACGTTGGCGAACATATCATCCGCAAGGTTGGTAAAGCGGGCGCCAAAGGCAAGAAGTAATTTCTAGAAGGAAGGAGTGAATCTCTTGCTGAACAAGAAAGATAAGAACGCTGCACGTCAGAAACGTCACGTGCGCATGCGCAGAAATATTGTGGGTACTGCTGAAAGACCCCGTTTTAACGTATATCGCTCCCTGAGCAACATCTATGCTCAGATCATCAACGATGAAACCGGCGAAACCCTCGTCGCTGCTTCCACGGTTGAAAAGGCCAACAAAGAAAACTACGGCGGCAACATCGAAGCAGCCAAGGTTGTTGGTGCTGAAATCGCCAAGAAAGCCCTTGAAAAAGGGATCAAGACCGTTGTGTTTGACCGCGGTGGTTACCTGTACCATGGCCGTGTAGCTGCTCTTGCAGAAGCTGCTCGCGAAGCTGGCCTGGAATTTTAACAGAGGGAGGACATTTAAGTGGCTAATTTTGAAAAACAAGATGACGGCTTCAAAGAAAGAGTCGTCTTCATTAACCGCGTAGCTAAAGTCGTCAAAGGCGGACGTCGTTTCTCCTTCTCTGCTTTGGTTGTTGTCGGTGACGAAAATGGCAAAGTTGGCATGGGCATGGGCAAAGCTGCCGAAGTGCCTGAAGCCATCCGGAAGGGTGTGGAAGATGCCAAGAAGAACCTTATCACGGTTCCGATGAAGGGCTCCACCATTACTCATGAAATCATCGGCATCTTTGGTGCTGGCCGCGTCCTTCTGAAACCGGCTGCCCCTGGTACCGGTGTTATCGCCGGCGGCCCCGTCCGTGCCGTCCTGGAACTGGCTGGTGTCAAAGACATCCTCACCAAATCCCAGGGAACTTCCAACCCGAACAACGTTGTTCGTGCAACGCTGGAAGGCCTGAAGCTCCTGAAAAATGCTGCAGATGTTGCTGCCCTGCGCGGTAAGACTGTAGAAGAATTGTTAGGCTAAGGAGGACAGCGAGATGGCACAAGTTAAAATCACGCTTACCCGTAGCTTGATTGGTTATCCGAAAGACCAGCGCGCAACCGTTAAGGCCCTGGGCTTGGGTAAGATCCGTACCAGTGTTGTAAAAGAAGATAGTGCTTCCCTCCGTGGCATGCTCCACAAGGTCGCACATCTTGTTGAAGTCGAAGAAGTCAAGGCTTAAGGAGGGCTTGCGATGTATCTGCATGAATTAGCACCCGCTCCTGGCTCCAAGAAATCCCGCGTCCGTGTTGGCCGTGGTCTTGGTTCCGGACTGGGCAAGACATCCGGTAAAGGCCAAAAAGGTCAGAAATCCCGTAGTGGCGGGGTAAAACGTCCTGGATTCGAAGGTGGCCAGAAGCCGTTATACCTGCGTCTGCCGAAACGCGGTTTCTACAATAAATTCGGCGCTCATTACACCGTTGTAAATGTCGAGGAACTGAATCGCTTTGACGACGGCGCAGTGGTCGATCCTGTATCCCTTATCGAAGAAGGTATCGTCAAGAACGTTCGCGACGGTATCCGCATCCTCGGTAACGGCGAACTTACGAAGAAGCTCACCGTCAAGGCTTGTGGCTTCAGCAAGACCGCAGAGGAAAAGATCGTTGCTGCCGGCGGTAAAGTAGAGGTGATCTAATTGGCTTCAGCCCTTGATAACCTGATGCAGGCTACAGAACTCCGAAAGAAGTTGTCTTTTACACTTGCGATGTTCATAGTATTCAGGGCTGGAACGCAAATCCCCGTTCCGGGGGTCAATGCAGCCATGATCGAACAGCTTTTCAATAATGGGAACCTGTTCGGGCTGCTCGACTTGTTCTCCGGCGGCGCACTCAGCAAATTCTCAATATTTGCTATGAGCATTACTCCTTATATCAATGCGTCGATCATCACTCAGCTTTTGACCGTGGTCATCCCGACCTTGGAAGAATGGTCCAAGGAAGGAGCAGAGGGCGCCAAGAAGATCAATAAGATCAACCGCTACGCAGCAGTGGTCCTTGGTGTGATCCAGGCAATCGGCATGGCGTATGGCCTCCGCGTTGCCGTTAATAACCCGACCTTCTTCTCCTACCTCACCATTGTCGTCTCCCTGACGGCAGGCACGATCCTTCTCATGTGGATCGGTGAGCAGATTACGGCGCGAGGGATCGGAAACGGGATCTCGCTGATCATTTTCGCTGGTATCATTTCAAGGCTTCCGAGTGGAATGGCCGTTATGTATCGGTACTTACAAGCCGGAACCATCAACATCTTCAATCTCCTGATTTTCGCTGTCCTGGCTGTACTTATGGTGATGTTTGTCGTAGCGATCACCGTCGCTTACCGCAAGATTCCTGTCCAGTACGCCAAGCGTGTTGTTGGGCGCAAGATGTACGGTGGCCATACGACCTATATTCCGCTTAAGGTTAACCAAGCCGGTGTCATGCCTATCATCTTCGCCTCTTCCGTATTGATGTTTCCTGTAACGATTGCCCAGTTTATCCAGGTTCCCTGGGTGCAGAAGGTAGCCAGCTACCTCCAGTGGGGCACTCCGCTGCAGACAACACTGTACGTACTGCTCATCCTGTTCTTTACTTACTTCTATACGGCAGTAAGCCTCAACATCCCTGAGATGTGTGACAACATCAAGAAGTACGGTGGGTTCATTCCGGGCCTTCGCCCTGGCAAGCCGACCATTGCTTACCTTGATAAGATCATGAACAGGATCACCTTGGCAGGGGCCGTATTCCTCGCCTTCATTGCGGTGATGCCAAACCTCATCGTGTGGTTGACGGGAATCTCCGGCATCTACTTTGGCGGTACGGCACTCCTCATCGTTGTTGGTGTTGCCCTCGATACGATGAAGCAGGTTGAATCCATGGTACTGATGCGTCATTACCAAGGCTTCATGAAATAGGAGAGAAAATATGCATATTCTTTTAATGGGACCTCCCGGCGCAGGCAAGGGAACCCAAGCAGAAAAATTAGTTGCCGACTTCCCAATTCCCCATATTTCCACGGGAGATATGTTCCGTGCGGCTGTGAAAAATGGAACGGAACTGGGCAAGGAAGCCAAGAAATATATGGACGCCGGCGGACTGGTGCCCGACGAAGTCACCATTGGAATCGTACGGGAACGCCTGAGCCAGCCGGACTGTGTCAAAGGATTCATCCTGGATGGATTCCCACGCACGAAGGAACAGGCTGCTGCTCTTGATGACATCCTGAAGGACCTCAAGATCGAGCTTGACGCCGCTGTGAACATTGCTGTTCCCGACGCCGACCTTGTCAGCCGCGTAACGGGCCGCCGCATCTGCAAGGCCTGTGGCGCAACCTTCCATGTTGCCTTCAATCCTCCCAAAAAGGAGAATGTCTGTGACAAATGCGGTGGATCTCTCTACCAGCGGGATGATGACAAGGAAACGACTGTAAAGAAACGTTTGGAAGCGTATCATAGCCAAACAGCTCCTCTGATTGCGTATTACAAAGCTGCCGGCGTGTACAAGGAAATCGATGGCACCCAGCCCATTGACAAGGTCTATGCTGACGTTGTCAAGGCTGTAAAGGGTAAGTAAGGAGGCAGGATTGTGTCGAAACAAGATGCTATTGAAGTAGAAGGTACGGTCCTTGAATCCCTGCCTAATGCCATGTTCCGGGTCAAACTGGAAAATGACCACGAAATCCTTGCCCACATTTCTGGCAAAATACGTATGAACTTTATTAAGATCCTCCCTGGCGACAAGGTCACTGTCGAACTGACGCCTTATGACCTCAACCGGGGCCGGATTACTTATCGGTTTAAATAAGAGGATTGGCAAGAGGAGGTTCAGCAACAATGAAAGTTAGACCGTCTGTAAAACGCATTTGCGAAAAATGCAAGATCATTAAGCGCAAAGGCCGCGTTATGGTCATTTGCGAAAACCCGAAACATAAACAAAGACAAGGTTAAGAAGGAGGTGCTTTGAATAATGGCTCGTATCGCCGGTGTAGATTTGCCGAGAGATAAGCGTGTTGAATATGCTCTGCCGTATATTTACGGTATTGGCCTGACCCTTTCCCGCGAAATCCTGGAAAAGACTGGGATCAACCCGGATACCCGTGTCCGTGACCTGACGGAAGCTGAAATCGCAAAGCTTCGTGAGCTCCTGGACCACGAATATAAAGTAGAAGGTGACCTCCGCCGTGAGGAATCCCTGAACATCAAGCGTCTGGTGGAAATTGGCTGCTATCGTGGCCGTCGCCACAGAGCAGGTCTGCCTGTTCGTGGTCAGAACACCAAGAACAACGCCCGTACTCGCAAAGGCCCCAAGAACGTTGGCGGCAAGAAGAAATAATCGTAAGGAGGGATCAGACGAGTGGCTGGTAAGAAAGTTGTCCGTAACAAACGGAAAGTAAGCAAAAACATTGAAGCTGGTGTGGCACATATTCGTTCCACCTTTAATAACACCATCGTAACGATTTCCGATACGACCGGTGCAGTCCTCAGCTGGGCATCCGCAGGCGGCATGGGCTTCCGCGGTTCCCGTAAGAGCACTCCCTTCGCAGCTCAGATGGCTGCCGAAACGGCTGCTAAAGCCGCTATGGAACATGGCCTGAAGAGAATCGAAGTCTTCGTCAAGGGCCCGGGTGCTGGCCGTGAAGCCGCAATCCGTGCACTGCAGGCCGCAGGTCTCGAAGTTGAATCCATCAAGGACGTAACTCCGATCCCGCACAACGGCTGCCGTCCGCCTAAACGCAGAAGAGTATAATGGAGGTGAAGTGTTAGATGGCTATTGATAAGACTCCTGTTCTGAAAAGATGCAGATCCTTGGGCATGTCTCCGGCTTTCGTCGGTGTGATGAAAGAATCCCACCGTCAGCCGAAACGTCAGTTCAAGAAGAAGAGCGAATACGGTATGCAGCTGGCTGAAAAACAGAAAGCCAAGTTCATCTATGGCATTCTGGAAAAACAGTTCCGCGGCTACTATGAAAAAGCAAAGAAAATGGAAGGCATCGCTGGTACCAACCTGCTGATCCTCCTGGAACGCAGACTGGACAACGTTGTGTACCGTCTGGGTCTTGCTCGTACGCGCCGTCAGGCTCGTCAGCTCGTTACCCATGGTCACATTGCCGTAAACGGCAAGCGCCTGGATATCCCTTCTGCGCTCGTCAAAGCCGGTGATGTTGTTTCCGTTATGGAAGGAAGCCGCAGCTCCGCTTACTTCAAAGGTATGGCAGAAACCCTCGGTAAGAGCGCTGTTCCTGCTTGGATCTCTGTAGATGGACAGAACCTCAGCGGAAAGGTTGACCGTCTGCCTGTTCGTGATGAAATCGATGTTCCTATCGAAGAACAGCTCATCATCGAACTGTACTCCAAGTAATCTTATACTGTTCTCCACAATAGATACTGCGTATTGTGGTAATGCGCAAAAGGAGGCTTCCGCATGAAGGAAATTGAAAAACCGAGCCTTGTTATCGACGAAATTTCCCCTGATGGACGATACGGAAAGTTTGTCTGGGAACCTTTGGAACGTGGATACGGTATTACCTTAGGCAACAGCCTGCGTCGTGTGCTCCTGTCCTCCCTGTCCGGCATGGCCGTCACGGGAATCAAGATCGATGGTGTGCTCCATGAGTTCTCCACCATCGAGGGGGTACGGGAAGACGTCGCAGATATCGTTTTAAACATCAAAGCCTTGTGCTTCAAGGTGAACCTGGATGACCAGGGCACCTACGAACCCAAGACTTTCTATATCAAGAAGTCCGGCGAAGGTGAAGTGACCGGTGCCGACATCATTACCGACCAGGATACGGAAGTTCTGAATCCGGAGCTGCACATTGCAACCCTCGACAAGAACGCCAACCTGAATATGGAAATCTATGTCGATATCGGCCGCGGCTACGTCTCAGCTGACAAGAACAAATCCAAGGATCAGCCCATTGGATTCATTCCTGTCGACTCCATCTATTCCCCGATCACGCGCGTCAAGTTTGGCGTCACCGACACCCGTGTCGGCAACGTCACCAACTATGACCGCCTGACCCTGGAAGTTTGGACCGACGGCAGCTTGGGACCGGATGAAGCCGTGACGAGTGCTGCTGAAATCCTGATCAACTACCTGGCCCTCTTCAAGACCACCAACGTTCCCAAGATCCAGGGGAGCGAAGAAAGTGGCAAACCTGATGAGGAAGGAACGAAATCGTCCGTGCTCCAGATGTCCATTGACGATCTGGACCTCACCGTCCGTTCCAACAACTGCCTCAGACGGGCCGGCATCAACACGGTAGAGGATATCATCAACAAGACGGAAGACGAGCTCATTTGCGTCCGTAACCTCGGAAGCAAATCCTTGGAAGAAGTCAAGAACAAGATTGAGGAACTGGGCCTTCACCTGCGCAGCTCCGACGAAGAATAATAGGAGGAAGACGAAACATGGCATACAGAAAATTGGGCCGCAGCTCCAGCAACCGGAAAGCGCTGTTCCGTAGCGTCCTGACCGCCTTCTTCAAAAACGAGAGAATTGAGACCACTGAAACCAAAGCCAAGGAAATCAGCGGTCTGGCAGAAAAACTCATTACGACGGCCAAAACCGATGACCTGGCTAGCCGCCGTAAAGTTCTGGCCTTCCTCGTAGATGAAGAAGCCACGAAGAAACTCTTCGAAGTCATTGCCCCGAAATATAAGGAACGCAATGGCGGTTATACCCGCATCTACAAGACCAGCCCTCGCCGCGGCGATGCTGCTGATATGGCCATCCTGGAACTCATCTGATTGGGTCTCAAGGCATAAGGAACCCCCTGCATGCGTCAGCATGCAGGGGGTTCCTTATTTTGGGGTCAGCCCAAAAATCGGGCTGAATTGATGCTGTGATGCTAAAAGACTAGAGGCAAAAGACCTTGGGGCACCGCCCCAAACCGCCCTTCGGGAGGGGGCGGAACTTAATTCGCCCTCAAACATGTTTCTCGGACTTCCGCTTCGCTCCAAAAGCGTCCTTCGAAACTCCGGGCGAATGGTCCTCACTACCGTTCGTAAGGAGACGTCGCTGCGCTCCTCATCCACCACCATAAAGGAGGTCATGTTATGACCTCACTTGATGGTCTCCCGCCTTGGTAAGGCGGAACGGCTTTCGCCGTCTCTAAGGCGAAAAGACAGTACGGGAACAGTACGATGCAAAATGTATCGTACCTAAAGAAAAAGAATATAAAGTAAGCCCCACCCCGAACTAAGACACGCGTTCGGGGTGGGGCTTTAATTATTTTACTTCATGTACCTTTTGTTTTCTTCGGAGCTTTGTTGTTGCCATGAAATATAGAAACGATACTTCTCCCAGCACTATTCTTCGCCCTACGGTCTTTTGCCTCAGTGATCGATTTCTCCGAAATCGATTCGCCTCGCCAGGGTGGTAAGTCCATCGCCAATCGATTCGCGAGCTGCTAGTATCATCGGACCGGCGGAGGCTCGAGACAGCGTGACGGAGCCTTATCTCCCTCCACTCATCTTTCATAACTCTACAAATCTTGCAATTTTTTAGAAAATTGATTTTTTCATGATTTTCCCCCTTAAAATAATAAAAATAAAAATAGATACGAAAATAGGGCCTAAAATTTCTTTATACGAAACTTTAGAATTTTTCCATTTCTTTTCAGGAAATGAAGGCCCTTTTGACCGGACGGCTGGAAGTAGGTAAGATAGAGACAACCTAAGAGTAATGCGCATTGAACTCTACCTAATCAAGATTGCTCAAATATCCGTTTTCTATGAGGAGGGTTCACATGAGTGGAAAATTAGAAAAGAAAATAGGCATCGGCAACATCATCGGCCTCGGTGTGGGCGGTGCTGTCGGTGCGGGCATCTTCGTCACCTTGGGTTCAGCCATTGCGCTGACAGGGCGCTCTGTAGTTCCTATCACCATCTTGTGTGTATTTTATATGCTCCTGGCTTATTGGTATAATCTGGCCTTATCGAGCATCTTCATCATCAAGGGCGGCGACTACAGTATGCGTGGCATGCTTCTTTCCCCGCTCCTTACGGGCTACGGCGGTTGGACCAATGTCATCTGGGCCTTCGGTTTCACAGGCTATTCCATGGCCTTGACTCACTATCTAGGTAGTCTCTGGCCGGTTCTCATTGAACATGAAATGGCTGTAAGCCTTGTCATTCTTAGTCTTCATTTTCTTTTGACCATTCGAGGTAACCGCATTGTCACCCTTTTCCAGAATGTGGCGACGGCCCTCCTTGTCATGGCCATGGCCCTTTTCATCGTCCTCGGTCTTCCGGAAGTCAACTTTTCTGTTTTCTTTGATCCTGCTGTTGACGGAGGCTTCTTTCACGGCGGCGTTGCGGGCATCATCAGCGCCGTTGCCATCATGGGCTTTGCCTGCCAGGGAACGACAATGGGCCCTGTCGGTGTTGTGCCCATTGCCAAGGACCCGAAACGCTCCATTCCTTATGGCATCATCTATACTTGTCTTGTTGTTTCCGTTATTTACGGTCTCATGAGCCTAGTTGCTTCGGGAATCCTTCCCTATGACCAGATTGCTGGCAAGAATCTCAGTGTTGTTGCTTCGTCCTTCCTCAGTCACGGACTATTTGGCTTCTTTATCATCGGCGGCGGTGTCTGCGCTATCATCTCTTCTTTCTTAAGTGTTCTCGTCATGATCCGCGAGCCCCTTATTCAGATGGGTAATGACGGCTGGCTGCCTGGGTTCCTCAAGCGTCAGAACAAGGATCATTATCCCTATGGTGCCTACCTGCTGGTTTATGTCCTTGCGGCGATTCCTATTATTACGAAGATGGATTTCAACAACGTTATCAGCATGCTCATGATCCCCTGCATGTTCATCAATGCCTATCTCAATGTGGCCTGCATCAAGATTCCAAAACTTTACCCCGAACAGTTCGCCAATCGCTCCCTGCCCCTTTCCCTTGGTGCCTATAAAGCATGCTGCATCCTTGGCGGATTCAGTGCCTTTATGGTGGCCGTGACGCTACTGAAGGATATGCAGGCCCAAGATGCCGTGGTTGCTCTGATTGTCCTTGTCGTTCCGCTCGCACTTAGCTACCTTGCCCTGAAGACGGGTCGTGTGGACCGAGCTGTCCTCTTGAAGCGCCGCCAGGAAATCATTGACGAGGAAACGCGGGGTGCTTGCTAAGGCACGCTGTTACTTAGCTTGTTATGTAAGGAGGAATTACTATGTATAATTTTGATGAAATCGTTGACCGTCGTCACACCAATGCCCTCAATACGGATGGTTTCCGTGGGTATATCTTCCATGACTTTGAAGGAAAAAAGAAATTTCCCTTCAAGGATGATGAATTCATTCGTATGTGGGTAGCCGACATGGAATTTGCCATGTGTCCAGACATCATCCAAGCCATCAAGGATCGTGCTGACAGACGAATTATGGGCTATAGCCAGGTCTTTGAGCCGTCTTTCTTTGAAGCCTACAACAACTGGAACGAAAAGATGTATGGCTGGCGTTACCCACGGGAAGAGATTTGCTTTTCCCTGGGCATCATTCCTGCCCTTTATCAACTGATTGGGATTCTCTTAGGACCGGAAGATGCAGCCATCATCAACACACCGGCTTATGGTTATTTTCAGCACCCCGTTGACTATAACCATAAGCACGCCATTCATAACAAACTGGTGTGGGACAAAGAAGGCAACTGGTCCATCGACTTTGACGCCCTGGAACGCGACGCCGCCAATCCCTTTGCCAAGGTTCTCATTTGGTGCAATCCTCATAACCCGACAGGCCGTGTCTGGACCGAAGAGGAACTGCGTAAAGTCGCTGCTATTGTGGAAAAATATAACCTTTGGATTATCAGTGATGAAATCCACTGCGACATTATACGTCAAGGGGTAAAACACATCCCTATGGCTAAGATTATGCCGGATTATAAAAAGCTCATTGTCTGCACGTCGGCATCGAAATGCTTCAATATGGCAGGGCTGATGTTCGCGGAAATCGTTATCCGGGATAAACACCTCCGTGATATCTATGTGGCCTATACGGACAGCTATGCTATGAACGTTAACCCCCTGTCCATTGCAGCCCATGAAGCAGCCTATCGTCATGGCTATGAGTGGCTTAATGAACTGAAGACCTATCTTGACGGTAACTTTGCCTTTCTAAAGGGCTTCCTCACCAAGGAATTTCCGAAGATTGTATACAATATCCCTGAAGCCACCTACCTTGCCTGGGTCGATATGAACCCATACTTGGGCGATGTCGAAAATATTCCTGATTTCATGGCAAATGAAGCCGGCGTTCTCCTTGAAGGTGGCGATGCCCTCTTTGTCGATAATGCAAAAGGCTTTATTCGCCTCAACCTTGCCATGCCAAAAAGCATCATCAAGACCGGTCTGGAACGGATCCGTGATGCTGTAAAAAAACATAACGCCAAATAAAGGAGGTATAATGATGAAGAAAATTGTAACGGAAAAAGCACCGGGCGCCATTGGCCCGTACTGCCAAGGTGTTGTTCATGGAGACCTTGTGATCACCTCTGGACAGATTCCTGTTGATCCCAAGACGGGTTTTGTGCCGGAAGGCATTGCCCGCCAAGCTGAGCAGAGCTGCCAAAATGTCGGCGCCGTCTTGGAAGCGGGGGGGAGTGACTTTGACCACGTCCTCAAGACGACCTGTTTTCTTGCCAGTATGGATGACTTTGCTGCCTTTAACGAAGTGTATGGCAAGTATTTTGTCTCAAACCCAGCACGTAGCTGCGTTGCCGTAAAGACCCTTCCTAAAGGGGTGCTCTGCGAAATTGAGGCAACGGCTGAAATGAAGTAATCTTTTGGTGGCAGTCTTTTACCTTTAAATGAGGTGCTCCTACAGAAATGCTTTGGGGCATTGCCCCTTTCCATCAGGAGGAACGGTGCGGTTTATTCTCCCCCTTAGGGACCGTACTGAATCCCTCTCACAGAAAAAAGACCTGAGAAGAAAGAACCTTCCTTTCTTTTCAGGTCTTTTGCTGTTTTCTTAGGTTACGGTAAACATATTGAAATATTTCAGACGGCGAATATCTTCTTTGGAGATACGCAGGTTTTTAATAAGAGATTCGTCTTCTTTAAGCGGCCTTTTTGAAAAGAGCATCTTTACAGCAACGGGCATGAAGGGACGGGCGGAGACGCCGTTCCAAAGGCCCCAGTGCGTGTCGGATTCCAAGAAGGATGACGGAATCTGGATACTCGCTTTTTCTGTCGGCGTATGCTCATTTGCAAGTTCCATAATGGATAGGACGTCGAAATGCTCAATGTAGCCAAAATAGATGTTTTCCGCGTTTTGGTAATGGTTCCAATCCTTGAAGTTCATATAGAGGGCCACTTGCTGGCGGTTGGGAGAAAGGGGCGCGTGAAGATCAAAGACGCAGCGCGTGAGCTGATTGTTCCGGCCGTCAAACCAGTAGCTGTAAAACTGGCTGAGGCCCTTGAAAAAGGTGGGAATACCATGCTGCTCCGGCTCTTCATATCCTTCCACTGTGGGCGGAAGGAGCTGCTCCATCCGGACGTGAAGGGCAAGGGCCAGCTGCTTGAGCGTATCAAGGTCGATGGCAATCTCGCCTTTTTCGTATTTGGAGAGGGTGGCCTTGCTCTTATAAATGAGGCGGGCGAGCTCTTCCTGATTGAGGCCGCGGCTCTTTCTGAAATCATGGATCCGTTTACCTATTTCTTTTGTGAGTTCTGACATGGTCGAGGACTCCTTTCAAAGCATAAGATAGAGTGGAGACAAGGCTGGTCGGCGTTCCCGCGTATATTCTTTAGCGGTTCAGCAATCCTTTTCCTCCTGATAGGCTTCATCCCTTTTTCTGATACACCATTTCCCCGCCTACAAAGGTCATCTTCACGTCAAACTTTTCGTCAAAGAGGGTCATGTCGGCCAGTTTGCCTTTTTCAAGGGAGCCCATCGTCTCATAGACGCCCAGTTCCTTGGCGGGATTGACCGTTGCCATGCGGATGACATCGGCAAGGGGAAGACCTGTGGCCTTCAGGAAATGATGGAGACTGTGTTCCATGGTGTCGACGCTTGCTGCAATGGTTCCGTCTGCGAGAAGCGCTCTTCCGCCGAGGACGTAAACTGTCTGTCCGCCGAGTTCACTGATGCCGTCGCCTTCCATGGCAGCCCGCATGGAATCGGTCACGATGACAATCTGGTCCGGTCCCTTGACTTTTGCCAAAAGGCGCAGGACCGCATCGTGGATGTGCAGCCCATCAGAGATGATCTCCGTTGCCACCGGAAGCGTCAGGGCTGCGCCGACCATGCCTGGTTTACGGTGATGAAGGGGACTCATGGCATTGAAGGTATGGGTGATGTGGCTGGCCCCTGCCTTGATGGCCCGGCTGGCTTCTTCATAGGTTGCACCGGAATGACCGAGGGAAACGATGATCCCTTTTTTGCAGCATGAATGGATAAACGCCATGGAAGAAAGTGTTTCCGGGGCGATGACAAGGACCTTGATGACGTCGCAGTAGGGACGGATCCGTTCCATATTGGCCGATTGAATCTCTTCTGCTTTTTGCGATCCCCGGTAACTGCCGGAAATAAAGGGCCCTTCCAGATAGGCTCCCAGGACACGGCTGCCGGGGCAGGGGACTTCCATGGCCTTACGAACGTTTTTGAGCGCTTTTTGAACGATGGGCCATACCCTTGTCATTGTCGTCGGTAAAAATGCCGTAACGCCGCATTCTGGAAGTCTCCGGCAGAGGATTTCCATGGAGGAGCGGGTTCCGTCCATTGTATCGGCCCCGCCGCAGCCATGGATGTGCATATTGATGAAGCCTGGGGAAAGATAGGCCCCCTTGGCGTCAATGCTTTCCGTTCCCTCCGGTAGGGGGCTTCCTGCTGGGAGGATGTCATAGATATGGGTTCCAAAAAGGAGCGTCTGTCCCGATAGGACGGTGTGTGGTAAAATAAGTTTGCTGTTGATGATGGCTTGCATAGCGATACTCCTTTGCAATCTGCCCAATGGCTTATTGATTTCCTCTTAATTATACCCCTGAAAGAGGTCGGAACTTATGCTGAATTTAGAAAAACTTTCGACTGAAGCCCGTAACCCTGCTTCCAGTCGGATTGACAAACTCGATACGCTGTCCATGATGCGTGTCATGAATGATGAAGACCAAAAGACGGCCCTTGCCGTCAAGGCCATCCTGCCGGATATTGCACGGGCTGTTGATGTGATTGCGGACCGGCTCAAAACGGGCGGCCGGCTCTTTTATATGGGAAGCGGGACGTCTGGCCGGCTCGGCATCCTTGACGCTGCGGAATGTCCTCCCACCTACAGTACAGACCCGGAACTTGTCCAAGGGCTTATTGCCGGCGGCAAGGAAGCCATTTTCCGGGCCCGGGAAGGGGCCGAAGATTCACCTGAAGAAGGGGCCAATGACATTACCCGTCATGACCTGACGGAAAAGGACGTCCTTGTGGGCATTACAGCGTCAGGCCGCACGCCCTACGTCCTTGGCGGCATGAAAGAAGCCCGGCGCCGCGGCGCTTTTGTTATGGGTCTTGCCTGTTCCAAGGATCCTGAGATTGCTCGCGTTGCGGACCTTATGCTCATCTGCCTTCCCGGTCCGGAAGTCGTGACGGGGTCGACGCGCATGAAGGCGGGAACGGTGACCAAGATGATCCTCAACATGCTTTCTACGGGCACCATGATTCGTCTTGGCAAAGTGCGGGGCAACCTCATGATTGACGTGAAGGCAACCAATGAGAAACTAAAGGAACGGGCAACGCGCATCGTCATGACCGTGACCGGAATGGACCGGGCCGCGGCGGAAAAGGCCCTTAAGGAATCAGGAGGCTGTGCGCGTCTTGCTGTTGAGCATTGGGAGGAGGCCAGCCATGACTCGTGAAAAAGAGACGGCCCAAAAAATCTACGCCATCGTAGGTCCCAAGGACAATATTGAAACGGTGACGCACTGCATGACGCGTCTGCGCCTGCACCTGGTAAAGGACGCGGACCTTGCTGAGCTGAAAGCCATTCCTGGCGTCCTCGGCGTCAACCAAAACGGTGATGAACTCCAGATTGTCCTAGGGCCGGGAAAAGTCAACCGCGTGGCTGATGCGTTTTCGGCTCTTCTTGATAGTGCGGAAGCGCCCACGTCCAAGGAAACAAAGGAGACGCCCCAAGCGGCAGCCGGTCTTTTTGGCGCCCAAGGAAAGGTGGGGGACGGCAAAGCCCTCCATGAAGCCATTCGGCAAAAAAACGCCACACCGGCAAAGGCCTTCCTGCGCAAAGTGGCGTCCATCTTCATGCCCCTTATTCCGGGCTTTGTGGGCTGCGGCTTTTTGACGGGGCTGTTAGGAATCATCAAGTTCTATGATCCCACCCTGCTCGCACTGACACCGCTTCGCATCCTGCTCCTAGCGGGAAGCGCCATCTTTCAGTCCATGAATATCCTTGTTGGCTGGAACGCGGCCAAGGTCTTTGGTGGAACGCCCGTCATCGGCGGCATCTTGGGAGCCCTCATTTCCCATCCAGGGTTAGCTGAAATTTCCTTGTATGGAGGCCCTCTTACACCCGGGCGGGGCGGCGTCATTGCTGTCCTTCTGGTCACGCTTCTTGCCGCATATGGGGAGCGGAAGCTGCGGAAAATCGTGCCGCCTGCTTTTGACCTTTTTGTGACGCCGACGCTTGTCATTCTTGTCATGTCCCTCCTAGCCCTGTACGTTCTCCAACCTGTTGGCGGCGTATTGGCAGAAACGATTGGGCGGGGTGCTTCCGAAGCGGTCGAGCGGGGAGGCGCCGTAACGGGACTGTTTTTGGGCGGTTTATTCCTGCCCTTTGTCATGATGGGGATCCATCAGGGCCTTACGCCTATCCATGCCGAGCTCATCAACCAGTTCGGCTATACCATCCTGCTTCCCATCCTTGCCATGGCCGGTGCTGGGCAGGTGGGGGCCTCGCTGGCCGTCTATGTAAAGTCGCGGAATCCCCGTCTCAAAAAGATTGTCGCCTCTTCTCTTTTTGTTGGCATAATGGGTGTGGGAGAGCCCCTTATCTATGGCGTGACCCTTCCGTTGGGGCGCCCTTTCATCGGGGCCTGCATCGGCGGGGCCATTGGCGGCGCAATCCAAGCGGCATTTCATGTGGGGGCCTTTTCTTTGGGGATTTCCGGTCTCCCCCTGATGCCGAGTACGACCCATCCCCTGATGTACGCAGCAGGACTTGCCGCAGCTTATGGGGGCGGCTTTATTGCCACTTGGCTCTTGGGGTTTGAGGACCCTGCTTAAATGAAAGGAGAGGCATCATGGAAAAAGGAATTTCCCTATATCCCGGTCTAGGCATGAAGCAGGAGGAACTTCTTCACCGAGTGGAAGCGGCCGCTGCAAAAGGGCTGGACCGAATCTTTTTGTCCCTGCATATTCCGGAGACCGATGGGGACCAGTTTGAGTCCGATCTTTCCGCTCTCTTGGCTGAGGCGCAAGCGCACGGCCTGGCCGTTGTCGGGGATCTTGTCCCGGGCCGGAAGATCCCTGATGCCCTGACCCACCTGCGTCTTGATGACGGGTTTACGGCAGATGACATTTGTGCGTTTGGAAAACACCATCCCCAAAAGACGCTTATTCTTAATGCATCGACCGTGACGGAACCTTTTCTCCAGTCCCTCCTGGCTGCAGGAGTTGACCTAAGTCGCGTGGAAGCGCTCCACAACTTTTATCCGCGCCCCCATACGGGGCTGTCGGCAAACTTTTTGGCTCGTCAAAATGCATGCTGCCACCATTATGGCATTCGGACAGGGGCCTTTGTGCGGAGCTTTGGTCACTGCCGCGGTCCGCTTTTTAAGGGACTTCCCACTCTTGAAAGGCATCGGACCCTGGATTTTTCCCTGGCCCTGCAGCATCTGAGGCTCCTTGGAACCGATGCCTTTTATATCGGGGACGACGGAGCAACGGAAGAAGAACTGGACGCCCTAGCCAAACTGGATGACGTCCTTACCCTTACGCTGGTTACGGAAAAAATCACGGCCCTTCATGAAAAACTCGCCGCCTGTACCTTTACCCTGCGGCCCGATGAGGCCGAAGAGGTCCTGCGTGCCCAAAATAGCCGGGTCCTCTTTAAAGGAATGGATATCCCGCCCTTTACCATGAAATACCGGCCGCAGGGTACGGTGACCCTCGATAACCGTCTTGCCGGCCGTTATGCTGGTGAAGTCGAGCTGACCCTTACAGACCTTCCCGCCGATTCCAGCGTCAACGTCATGGGGCGGGTGCGCGCCGACGAACGGTTCCTGCTGGGACTCATGCGGGGCGGGCAGCGGTTTAGATTCAGCCTCGTCACAAATGCCGCCCCGACTGGAATCAAGAAGTGATTCCCCTGCCTTGGAAAAGGAGGGGGAAGGCAAGGGCCCCAAGGTTTGTCGGAAAAATAGGTAAAGAGAGCGTACCCTATTTTGCGTAACTTGGATTGTCCCCAATAGGGTACGCTTCTTTTTTACTGTTCAGGTTGACTTGAATCTAAAAATAGCCTGTTTTTTCTATAAATCACCTTATTTCCTTTAATTTTCCTGATTTTGAAAATGAATTGCGAATATTTTGCTTCTATATTCATCCTCACGTTGCAAATCTTCTATTTTTGCGATATGATAGGCCTGTAGATGGGACTGCAGAGACCCCATCTTTTTCATTATGGCAAAAAGGAGGTCACATCATGAAAAAGAACAAGAACCAGCATCGCGTGCAGGATATCCTGAAGCTCATCCGTACGGAAAGGGATCCCTACTTTCTGGAACGGGCCCTTGACAGCTACCACGATCACGATATAGCCGATGTGCTCCCTCTATTAAACCCGCCTGAATGGAAGCGGCTGGCAGGTCTTCTGCCGCCTCCCTATCTTGCCGACCTGATGGAATATGTCGATGACAAGGAGCCCCTTTTTGAGGTCCTGCCAGCCGAAAGGGCAGCAGCCATCCTCACCCAGATGGAGCCTGACGAAGCCGTCGATTTTCTGAAGGAAACCCAAAGTGCCCAAAAAGAAGCCTGGATGGCGCATTTGGATGAGGCGACACGGCAAAAACTGACGCGTCTGGCCGCCTATGATGAAGATACGATTGGTTCCCGGATGACGACAAACTTCGTTGCCGTCGAGGAAGGCCTTGACGTTCCTTCCGTTATGCGCACTGTTGTGCGGGAAGCGGCTGATCATGATGAAATTGCGGTCATCTATGCCCTCAATGAACGTGCTCACTTTGCCGGCGCCTTTTCCCTCAAGGACCTCATCATTGCTAGACGGGATACTCCCCTTAGCGAGATCATCGTGCGAGGATACCCTTACGTTTATGCCAGTGAAAAGATCAGTGACTGCCTGCAGCTGATTGAAGAATACAGCGAAGCTTCCATCCCCGTCCTATCATCGGACCATCGGATCCTTGGCGTTGTAACCGCAAATGACGTAGCGCAGCTCCTTGATGATGAAATGGGCGAAGACTACGCTAAATTGGGCGGTCTGTCCGCTGAAGAAGACCTGAATGAACCGCTCATAACGTCCATCAAAAAACGGCTGCCTTGGCTTATTCTGCTCCTTGGCTTGGGCCTTGTCGTTTCAAGCGTCGTCAGTCTATACGAAAACGTCGTGGCAAAGCTGACCCTCATCATGGCCTTTCAATCCATGATTCTTGATATGTCGGGAAATGTTGGGACCCAGTCGCTTGCCGTGACCATCCGTGTCCTCATGGATGAAGAATTGAAACCGGGGGACAAATGGCGGCTCATCCGCAAAGAAGGAGGCGCCGGCTTCTTCAATGGCCTTATTCTCGGATGTATTGCCGTTATTGGCATTGGTCTTTATATCTATGCGGCCAAATCCTACGATGCCTTTACCGCCTTTGGCATATCGTCCTGCATTGGCCTTTCCCTGATCCTTGCCATGTTTATTTCAAGTCTTGTGGGAACGATGGTTCCTATGGGATTCAAAAAGATCCATATTGATCCGGCCGTGGCCTCGGGCCCGCTCATTACGACCGTTACGGACCTTGTGGGTGTCGTGACCTATTATACCCTGGCGTGGGCGATGCTGGTGCATGGATTGGGGCTGTAAGCGCGTAGGCACCAGCAACTAAAGGCGGCAGTCTGCTGAATCTGTGTGCCCCCATTGTCCTATGAAAGAAGCGAAGGAAATGGTGGGGGACTGCATCCCTGATTCAAGGGGCAGCCAGCCATATAACGCGTCATACGCATCAGTGCCCGTTTGACTGCAGGTAGATGATATTTAAAAAAGAATCACCATAAAAAAATAGCCACCGAACACGTTACATGGGTTCGGTGGCTATTTCGACAAAATGAAGCATGATGTATGATGGCTGGGATGGCCTTACTTTGCTGCGAGTGACTGAATTGTTTTGCCGTTTGGTGTCTCCTTCGGACTTTTTCTCACAGTCTATCGCCTCATGACTGTTTGCCTTCAGTGCTTTCGCCTCAGAGACGGAAAACTTCGTTCCGCCTTGTCAAGGCGGAGGACCAAAAGTCATTTGGTGCTGCCTAACAGCAGGACCGCGTGACCAAACATTCAATTCGGTCTCCACACTTTGCCTCTTTTCCTTTCGGTTCCTCTTCCATCCTCTTTTTACAGGGCTTCAGCTGCAATGCATCATGTCCCCATTGCTCTTAAAAGAATCTTTTCCTGAGTAGTGGGGACACGTCATTTCATCGACTCGGCGCATCCTGTGCGCCGAATAAAAAGTGCAGGAAGGGGTGGGGCCAATTCCGCAAATCTTTTCTCCAGCACTTTTGGACCTATCGTTCGCTTTGAAGTTTTTCGGTTTTCTCTTAGAAGTTGAATCTCATGCCTACATTCCATTGCCAGTTTGTGTGGAAGCCGCTGCCAGTGCTGCGTTCCACATCGCAGTAGAAGTGGCTGTTCTTTCCCATTTGGAAGGCGGTACCGATTCCGTACATGAACCAAGTATCACTGAAGTCTTCGTCGATGTGGACACGCCCTTCCGGACTGGTCATCGTTATCCCGCCATTACCGGCAAAGTCATGATACCAGTTGGCCTTGAAATAGACCTTGCTTTTTTCACCCAGATCTTTTCCGAAGTTAAAGCCAATACGCCCGATGGCGCTGCGGATGCCGTCTTGATCGACGTTGACGCCATTGGAGGTCGTATACTTGTCGCCGCCGAAATATCCCAAGGAGAGCTGGGTCTGCGGCTCGATGTACCAACCGTCGCTGGAAAGGGACTTCTTGCGGCCATATTCAGCACTTAGGGCAACGCCTGTATTGGCAAAATCGCCGCGGATCTTTTCACCCTCTTCGGCGTAGGCAGTGTAATCCGTATTGTAGTGGCCTACTTTGAAAACAAGATCGAGGTAGTGTCCCTTATTGCGAATATCCGTGCTGTAAAAGGAGAGGGCACCGCCATGGCTGCCGCCAGTGCCTCTGTGGTAGGAACCGTCGCCATCGAGGTAGCTGAAGGAAACACCCTGGTAGCGGGTCACATCCTCTTTCTTTTTAGTGATTTCGTCGTAGCCCAGCTCATAGTGGCGGTATTTGTTTTCAAAGCCATATTTCCCGTTGAGACCAAGTTCACCGCCCTTAACGCGGGCCCAGATGCCTGTTTCCTTTTCTCCGTTGTGACGCAGCTCACCCATGCGCTGCAGGAGTTTATCTATCTCTGTGCGCCATGTGTAGTAGACAAGGCCATGGGAGGCTGCCGTCTCTTCTACTGTAGGTGTCGGCTTTTCTTCTGGTTCAACGTGGTAGACCCGGTTGAGATACCAGTCTGTTTCATAGCCTTCTTCTTCACTTTCCTTGCTTTGAAGTTCATACCGCGTATAGAAAAGGCTCCCTTCCCTGTCTTTTGCTGTAAAGGTACCATCACCATTGACGGTTGCAAGGACAAGACCATTGCCTTCTGTCGTATTTTCTTCCGGGACGTAGCCATCTTTTTGATAGATATCAAGATACTGATTGCCTGTAAAGTTTCTGCCGACATATACGCGGTCTGCTTCCATGCTGCGCACATCGATGTCTTCCTTGAAGGTACCGCCTTGTCCAGAGAGGGTATCTGCATAAATCCAGCTATAGTCGTTGCCGTCAGCCCGCATATCGACAATACCGTCGTTTTTTATGGTCAGGTTCGTGACTTTGGAGTTCTTTGTCATTTCCCATAGGGCCCCATTGCTGAAAGTGAAGTTAAGGGTCCCGGTTGAGGCACTTCCATTTTTATACATGGACCAGCCGTGAAATCTTGAATCAGCATTGGTAAAGTTCATGTTGATAAGGGCTTCTGCATTTTTATTATTTCCCCCTAAGGCATAAACATTCCCATTTACATTGAGTGTTTTGCCTTGGTCCTTACCCGTTTCATCGCTGTTGATATTGATGGTCGCTGTATCATTTATTCCCCAAGCATAGACTGCGTAAGAGGGAGTATCATTTTTTCCTGTAGCCCTAAGGGTCATTTTATCGGCGTTCAGGTCGATGGTATTTCCTTTGGTCAAGGTCACCGTATCGTCTTTCGGAGGAATATTGGAACGGTTGCCTGTCGCGTAGACGGCAATGACATCATCTGCATCGCTATGGGATGCAATATCAAGTTGGGAACCGTCAATCTTGATATGCCCATTGGCGGCCACCGTTAGTGCAGAGTTTGCATACCAGGGAATGGAAGAGTCATTGGAGTCTGTCGTGATTGTCGTGTTTTCGGCTTGGATATTGATTGTCCCATGATTCCAGGCGTAAAGACCGTTTATGTAGCGGTTGTCATAACCGGATTCTCCCATAGCTTTGGCTGCAATGGTCAGGTTTTTGACTTTATCCGTAAAATTAACATCAGCAATTTGGGTATAAATGCCAAAGACCATGGGCTTTCCTTCACCCGTAACAAATATTCCTGTCGTAGGGCTATTGAATTGGACTTGTTCATAGGGCGAAGCCGCAATTTTTCCGCTCTTATAAACACCCTGGGCATTGACCCCATAAATGCTTTTTCCATTTCCAACCGTATTTTTTGAAGTGGCATTTAGCTGTGTTTCCTCACCGCTAAAGATGATCTTCCCAACATCCACGCTGACAGCACTGCCATTCATGTTGCTATATTCATTAAGGCTTGTTGTCGCATAGACATTACTCTTAAATTCTGCTTTTGAAGAATAGTTAACACGCAGTGCATTTGCTACGGTACCAGGTTTGGTGGGTTTCGTCTTGGAATCATAGGAAGCTGTCAAATAAGTATTTTTATTATTGAAAATAACCGTTGCGTCGTATTCGCTTGCAGAAGGTGACGAATGGCTCCCTTGGACGTAAAGGCCATAGGGGCTGTTGTTTCCAAATTGGCTGGGATCATCTGCATCAAAGGTGCCCGTGAGGTGGATGGTGTCTCCTTCAAAGTAAACATAAGTCGGGGTAATATTTTTCGATTCAATTTTAGTTCCTTGGATATAGGCTCCACAGGCGCCTACCCGATAGGATGCGGGTCCATTTTTATGGGTGATCCGGAGGTCTCCTTTGGCATGAAGGATGCGATGTTCATTATTTTTTTGGGACTGGACGAATATCCCTCCCTCCAGGTTATCGCTTTCCTTGGATCCATCAAACGTAAAATCCAGACCGTCATTGAACGTATAAGCTCCGTCCGTATTACGCCAGGTCGTGTTTGATGTATCTGTAATGTTGATGGGAGCGGCAGCTGATGCGAGAGGCATGAAAGGCGGCCGAGTACCACAAGCGGAGATTGCCGTAAGGACTGTCAGGATCATGGATTTTGAAATTGGCACAGACATGATTTTTTCCTCCGTATTTAGATTTAATTATAGATATTGAACGCTGAACTTATAGTGCAATTTATTGAATTATACTGTAAATAATAATTAAAGTAAATAGACTGTAAAAATAGAAATAAATATATATATTTTATTCATAGTCCGACTAAGTAAGAAAATGTAATATTCATTTAATTAATCATTAAGTTAAATTCAAAGTGATACAATAACAGGAACGCTCACGATCTTTTGTCGCTTCTTAACATACTTCGAACATAAATTTTTACCCGCGCCATATAAGCGTTTTTGGCTAATGGCACATGAGTCTATGGTGTGCCCATTTTTTTATGGTCTTTACTTGATGTATCCCGTTATTTCGCATAAAGGAAGAATTTTTCAGGAAAAGCGATTTTATATAGCGGTGGGCACCTTGCCAAAGATGGGGAGGAGGCGCAAGAAGGTTTCCCAACGCAGTTTGTGTATGTTAAGGAGATTGAGGCCGTAGGCGATAAAGTAGATGGGTGTATATGGGCCGAGTAAAAAGAAAAGGGGCCCGACGTCTCATTACGAGCGGCAAGGGAGGAACATTTTTCGATGGGGCATAACCGCTCATCGCAAGACGCTCCCAACGCGATTTGGCTGCAGGACCGTGTGACCAAAAAATCAATTCGGCACCCTCCCGTAGGGTGGTTTGGCACCGGCGTTCTGATCTTTCTTCTATTTACTTGATTCGAATGGGGCTCAGATTGGTTCAGATGCTAGGAAAAAAGCTGCAGGCTGA